>Ga0194120_10000159_pt1 | contig 114976 bp, 114 predicted proteins | sample TA2MahCa65mmetaG_FD_148642 | JGI IMG/M metagenome (GOLD analysis project Ga0194120, IMG submission 148642) | Freshwater microbial communities from Lake Tanganyika, Tanzania - TA2015019 Mahale Deep Cast 65m | ecosystem: Environmental > Aquatic > Freshwater > Lake | place: Tanzania: Lake... | reverse complement strand
TCGTTGGAGACGCCGAGCATGACGGAAACGCCGCCAAACACCGCGCAGCCTGCCCTGGGGCTTACCGTGAACCCCGCCGTCTGCTACCGTCTACGCCGTTCCAGAGTTCATCGGGGGAATGTCGGTTTAATGATCTGCCCATAGGCCACGCGATTGCCGAAGGCGAAGCGGACAGCGGTTAGGACAGCACCGCCCGCCGGAAAAGAACATTTGCAGAACAGGAACAAAACGTGTACATTGGCTGGATTGGAGCATCATTGCCAGCCTTGGCGGGCTTGTGAAATAAGGGAGAATCTCATGTCGAACGCTGCGCTGCGCCTCGTCGAAGGAGCCGGGATGGATAAAGAAAAGGCCCTTGAAGCGGCCATCTCCCAGATCGAGCGAAATTGCGGCAAGGGCTCCATCATGCGTCTCGGCCAGAACGAGAAGGCCGTCGAGGTCGAGGCGATCTCCACCGGCTCGCTCGGCCTCGACATCGCGCTCGGCATTGGCGGGCTGCCGCGCGGCCGCGTTGTCGAGATTTACGGGCCGGAATCCTCTGGCAAGACCACGCTTGCGCTGCATGTCGTGGCCGAGGCGCAAAAGCGCGGCGGCATTTGCGGCTTCATCGACGCGGAGCATGCGCTCGATACGGTCTATGCGCGCAAGCTCGGCGTCGATCTGCAAAATCTCCTGATCTCGCAGCCCGACACGGGCGAGCAGGCATTGGAGATTGCCGACACCTTGGTGCGATCGGGCGCGATCGACGTGCTCGTAATTGATTCGGTCGCGGCGTTGACGCCCAAGGCCGAGCTCGAAGGCGAGATGGGCGATCAGCAGATGGGCGCGCAGGCCAGGCTGATGAGCCAGGCCTTGCGCAAGCTCACCGCCTCGATCTCCAAATCGCGCTGCATGGTGATCTTCATCAACCAGATCCGCATGAAGATCGGCGTGATGTTCGGCTCGCCGGAGACGACGAGCGGCGGCAACGCTCTCAAATTTTATGCCTCGGTTCGCCTCGATATCCGCCGCATCGGTGCCATCAAGGAACGCGAGGAGGTGGTCGGCAACCAGACCCGCGTCAAGGTGGTGAAGAACAAGGTGGCGCCGCCGTTCAAGACCATCGAGTTCGACATCATGTATGGCGAGGGCATCTCCAAGACGGGCGAGCTCATCGATCTCGGCGTCAAGGCCGGCATCGTCGAGAAGGCCGGCGCCTGGTTCTCCTTCGATAGCGAGCGCATCGGCCAGGGCCGCGAAAACGCTAAGGCCTATCTGAAGGAACATCCCGAGACAGCCGAGCGCATCGAGCGCGCCATCCGCCAGAATGCCGGCCTGATTGCCGGTCAGATCCTCGAAGGCCCGCCCGAGGCGAGCGGAGGCGAAGGTGCCGAAGCCGCCAGCGAGGGAGGCGAGGGCGATAGTGCCGGGGAGGAGGGGCCTGTTACCTCCATTTCGAGTGCCGCCGCCCGCAGGAGCCGTCGCGGCTGAAATCTATCGCTGAGTGACGTCTAGCGCGTCTTGGCTGAGCATGGGCCGGCCGCCTGACCGACAGGAGGCCGGTCATTTGTCGTCGGTAAAGCGCTTATGGCGCCGCTGAAGCTGGACAGGGTTCCTGTCGGCCACTATGTCTGGCGCAAGGTTTTAAGGCCGTTCCCCCGCGAACCCGGGAGCGTGCCGGCGAGCTTGGCGAATCGGCTAGGCTTGTCTAGCGACCGGCACATTAAGGTCCCCTCCATATCGCCGCCCATGAGCGCCAAGGAAAAGTCAACGCACGGCAAGAACGATCAAGGCGTACGCCACACCAAGCTGCCGCACATTGCGACCGGCGATATCCGCGCCGCCTTCCTCGATTTCTTCGCCAAGAACGATCACGCGGTGCTGCCGTCGGCGCCGCTGGTGCCGCGTCACGACCCGACCTTGATGTTCACCAATGCCGGCATGGTGCCGTTCAAGAACGTGCTTACCGGCCAGGAGAAGCCCAAGGATCTGCGCGTGGCCTCGGCGCAGAAATGCGTGCGCGCCGGCGGCAAGCATAACGATCTCGACAATGTCGGCTATACCGCCCGGCATCACACCTTTTTCGAGATGCTCGGCAATTTCTCCTTCGGCGATTATTTCAAGGAGCGCGCCATTCTGCTTGCCTGGGAGTTGCTGACCAAGGACTTCGCGCTTCCCGCCGATCGCCTCCTGGTCACGGTCTATGCCGATGACGAGGAAGCGGCAGGGTATTGGCGCAAGATTACCGGCTTCCCCGACAGCAGGATTCTCCGCATCGCGAGCTCGGATAATTTCTGGTCCATGGGCGACACGGGTCCGTGCGGGCCGTCGTCGGAAATCTTTTTTGATCATGGACCCGGCCTCGAAGGCGTTCCCCCCGGACAGGGAGACGATGGCGACCGCTTCGTCGAGATCTGGAATCTGGTGTTCATGCAATACGAGCAGCTCGCCGATGGGCGGCGTGTGAACCTTCCGCATCCCTCGATCGACACCGGCATGGGGCTCGAGCGCATCGCCGCGGTCCTGCAGGGCACGCATGACAACTACGCCATCGACTTGTTCCGGGGGTTGATCGCCGCTTCAGTCGATTTGACCGGCGTTCCGGCCGAGGGCGACAATGAAGCGAGCCACCGCATCATTGCCGATCATTTGCGCGCGTCCTCCTTCCTCATCGCCGACGGAGTGATGCCTTCGAACGAGGGGAGGGGCTATGTGCTTCGCCGCATCATGCGTCGCGCCATGCGGCACGCGCATCTGATTGGCGCCAAGGAGCCGCTGCTTTACCGGCTGGTGCCGGCGCTGATCGAACAGATGGGCCGCGCCTATCATGAGCTCGAACGGGGGCAAGGCCTGATCGAGGAGACGTTGAAACTCGAAGAGACGCGCTTCCGTGAGACGTTGGAACGCGGGCTGCGCCTGCTCGATGACGCGACCAGGGGCCTGAAGCCCGGCGCGACACTTCCCGGCACCGTCGCCTTCAAGCTTTACGACACTTATGGCTTTCCTTACGATCTCACCGAGGACGCGCTCAAGGTGCGCGGCATCGGCGTGGACGCGGAGGGCTTTGCCGCCGCCATGGAGCGCCAGCGCGCCGAGGCGCGAAAGCACTGGGCGGGGTCGGGTGAAGCCGCCACCGAGCAGCTTTGGTTCGAATTGAAGGAGGAACTCGGCGCGACCGAGTTCCTCGGCTATGAAACCGAGGCCGCCTCGGGCGAGATCGTGGCCCTCGTCAAGGACGGCAAGCGTGCCGATAGGCTGACGAAGGGTGACCGCGGCACGGTCATTGTCAACCAAACGCCGTTCTATGCCGAATCCGGCGGTCAGGTCGGCGACCGGGGTCTGCTCACCGGTCCTGACGGAGCGTGCTTCAAGGTTGAAGACACGCAGAAGAAGCTGCATGGGCTTTACCTGCATGAGGGTGTCGTGGAGAACGGGACACTCAAAATTGGCGAGACGGTTGCGCTCAACGTCGATCATGGGCGCCGCACCACCACGCGCGCGCATCATTCGGCCACCCATCTCCTGCATGAGGCGCTGCGCCGGGTGCTCGGTACGCATGTGGCGCAGAAAGGCTCACTCGTCGAGCCGGGGCGGCTACGTTTCGACTTCTCGCAGCCAAAACCCATGACGCGTGAGGAGATCCGGGCGGTGGAGGACATGACCAACGCCATGATCATGCAAAACTCAGCCGTCGAGACGCATCTGATGACGCCGGAAGCGGCCATCGAGCAAGGCGCGCTGGCGCTGTTCGGCGAGAAATATGGCGATGAGGTGCGCGTGGTGTCTATGGGCGTGAGCGAGGGGAGCGGCAAAGCGAGCCACGCTTATTCCATCGAGCTTTGCGGCGGCACGCATGTGCGGCGCACCGGCGATATCGGGCTCCTCAAGATTGTTGGCGAGAGCGCGGTCGCCGCCGGCGTGCGCCGCATCGAAGCGCTGACCGGTGAAGCGGCGCTCGCTTATCTTTCCACGCAGGACGACAAGGTTCGCGAAGCGGCCGAACTGCTCAAGGTCTCGCCCGATGAAGTCATCACGCGGTTGGCAGCGATCATCGATGAGCGGCGCAAGCTCGAGCGCGAATTGTCCGAGACAAGAAAGAAGCTGGCGCTGGGCGGCGGTGCTGCCGCGCAAGGCGCGGAACCGAATATCGTCGATATTGGCGGTACGAAGTTTTTGCCGCTTCGCGTCAGCGGCCTGCCGAACAACGACTTGAAGGCTTTGGCTGACGAAGGGAAGGCCAAGGTGAAATCCGGCGTCGTCGCCATCGCCAACACGGCGCCCGACGGCAAGGGCGGTCTCGTCGTGGGTGTGACCGACGATCTCACCTCCCGCTTCAATGCCGTGGATCTGGTCAAGGCCGGCGCTGTGATTCTTGGCGGCAAGGGCGGCGGCGGCCGTCCCGATCTCGCTCAAGCCGGCGGTCCCGAAGGCGCGCGCGCCGAGGAGGCGCTCGACGCCATCGCCGCGTACATGGCTTCAGGCCCGCATACCAAACCCCAGGCGAAACTGGCCTAGGCCGCGGCCCGATCGGCCAGCGCCTTGCGCAGATTGTCGGCGACCTTGTCGATGAAGCCGCCGGTGGTGAGCCATCCCTGCTCGGCGCCTACGAGAAGAGCCAGGTCTTTGGTCATAAAACCGGCTTCGATGGTGCCGATCGTCACCTCTTCCAGGGTTTCGGCGAACCGCAGCAACTCGGCATTGTCGTCGAGCTTGGCGCGATGTTTAAGCGCGCCGGTCCAGGCGAAGATCGAGGCGGTGGAATTGGTGGACGTCGCGCGCCCCTGCTGATGCTGGCGGAAATGGCGGGTCACCGTGCCGTGGGCAGCCTCTGCCAGCACCGTCTTGCCGTCGGGCGTCATGAGCACGCTGGTCATCAGCCCGAGAGAGCCGAACCCTTGCGCGACCGTGTCCGATTGAATATCGCCGTCGTAATTCTTGGTCGCCCACACATAGCCGCCGGACCATTTCAGAGAGGCGGCGACCATGTCGTCGATCAGGCGGTGCTCGTAAGTGAGCCCACGCGCCTCGAATGTGTCCTTGAACTCGCTGGTGAAGATCTCGGCGAACAGATCCTTGAAGCGGCCGTCATAGGCTTTGAGGATGGTATTCTTGGTCGAAAGATAGACCGGCATGTTGCGGGAGAGCGCATAGTTAAAAGTGGCGTGGGCAAAATCGCGGATCGAATCGTCGAGATTGAACATGGCAAGCGCCACGCCCGAGCCCTGGAATTCGTGCACCGTGTGCTCGATCCGCTGACCGTCCTCGCCCGCGAAAGTCAGGGTGAGTTTGCCTTTGCCGGGTACGCGGAAATCGACGGCACGATAAACGTCGCCAAAGGCGTGCCGCCCAATGACGATCGGTTTGGTCCAGCCCGGCACGAGGCGCGGCACGTTCGAGCAGATGATCGGCTCGCGGAAAATCACACCGCCTAGAATGTTGCGGATGGTGCCGTTCGGCGACTTCCACATCTGCTTGAGGCCGAACTCTTTAACGCGTGCCTCGTCGGGGGTGATGGTGGCGCATTTCACGCCGACGCCGCAGGATTGGATGGCCCGTGCCGCATCGATGGTGACCTGGTCGTCGGTCGTGTCGCGGTTCTCGATGCTGAGATCGAATGAAATAAGCGGCAGGTCGAGAAAGGGGAGGATCAACTTTTCCCTGATCATGTGCCAGATGACGCGCGTCATCTCGTCCCCGTCGAGGTCGGCGACCGGGCTCTTCACCTTGATCTTGTCCACGCGCAATCCTCCGATGCGGGTAAAATGACGCGAAGAAGCGAGGCAGGCCGCCGTCCCCATTGCAGCCAACGGCCCCCTATAGCATCGTGCCGCCATGAAAGTAAAAGGCGAGAGCGGTAAGCGTAAACGCGTCCAGAGTGCGCCCACGGTTTCCCCTGCCGTGATGCAGCAGCCCGCGATCGTGCTGGTCAGGCCGCAGCTTGGTGAGAATATTGGCTTTGCCGCCCGTGCCATGGCCAATTTCGGTTTGACCGATTTGCGGCTGGTGGCGCCGCGCGATGGCTGGCCGAACGACAAGGCACATGCGGCGGCTGCAGGTGCTGCCTTCCTCATCGATCAGGCCAGGATTTATGCCAGCGTCGAGGACGCCATTGCGGAATTGAATTTCGTATTGGCCGCGACAGCGCGGCCACGCGAGATGGTGAAGCTGGTGCTCTCTCCCGAGAGCGCCGCGCAGGAACTGAGACAGCGAGGTCACGCCGGCGAACGCAGCGGCATTCTGTTCGGACCCGAACGCAGCGGCCTCGACAACGACGACATCGCCCTTGCCGACGCCATCCTCACCGCGCCGGTCAATCCGGACTTCGCCTCGCTCAGCCTGCCGCAGGCCGTGCTGCTGTTCGGCTATGAATGGCGGAAAAGCGAATCCGTACCATCGCTTGGCCGCGTTACGGGGTTCGACGGTCCGGCAAGAGAGGGCATCGCCATTCCGGACACGCGCCCCGCGACACGAGCCGAGCTGTTCGCGCTCTTCGAGCATCTCGAAGGGGAACTCGACAAGACGGGTTTTCTGCGGCCACCGGAAAAACGGCCCTCCATGACACGCAATATTCGCAACATGTTCCACCGCATGGGCGCGACGGAACAGGATGTGCGCACTTGGCGCGGAATCGTCGCTGCCCTGGCTCGCAGAGACAAAGCGAAGGGCGGCAAGGTGTCATAGTTCCGCCCCGTTTCTCCTATTGCGATGGGGCCACAGAATGCCTAGCTTCCACCGCCGGGAAGGGGGAATGTTCGTCAATGAAATTCGCGTGGATTCACCGGAGCGGAATCGCGGCCATGATGGCCCTGGCCCTGCTCATAGGAACGCCTCTCCATGCCGCCGAAGGCGCCACGGCTGAGCTCGACAAGCGTACCAAATCCGCGGGTGCCCCCGAGGGACAGGCTGGCGGCATGAGCGATAGCGCCGTGCGTGTGCTGATGACATATGCCTTCTCGATCATCCCGGAGGAAGTCACGAGCCCAGACGGCAAACGCACCAAGGTCGATAAATCCGATGTGAACAAGTTTCTGCTTCCCAATGAGGATGCGCGGCGAGTGATCCGTGCGGCCACGCGTTCGGCCTATGCTGAGATCTGTCAGCTTCACGAATTAATGCAGGCGAACTATCAGACGATGATACGCGGTGAAGAAGCCAAAAATGTATGGAGCCGGGATCAGCTCTTGATGATCGATGCACTGCACACCTTCTCGGCGTCCTATTTCGCCGGTGGCCTCAAGATCACCGTGACCGAGGTCGAGGACAATGCCCCGGCTCCCGGCGCCGCAGCCACCGCCGTCTCCAAGAGCGATGCACCGCCAGAGGCGCCTGCGGATAGCGGCCCTCCGACGGAGATCGTTGCCGCACCGACCCCGAAATGCCCGCCGGAACAGAAACAGAGGGTAACAGAATCCATCAACGCCTATGTTCAGGCGGCCAAGGCAGCACCAGCACCAGCACCAGCGGCGAAACCGGCTGAATAGCCGGAATCGACGGCCCTCGCTGATTGACACTTTCCCTTATTCGCGTGTAACAGAACGAACGAAGCACGAGCCATTCGGGCTTCAGGGAGGCCGGAGATGGCTCCGGTGTCCCCTCGACCATCACCTCACAAGGGTTGCCTAAGGCGCGGGGATGACCGCCGCGGTGAGCTTGATTTGACTTTGGAGTCCGAAGCATGACGAAACGTATTCACGCCAAGCACAAAATTGACCGTAGGCTTGGCGAGAACATCTGGGGCCGCCCCAAGAGCCCCTATAATAAGCGCGAGTACGGCCCGGGCGAGCATGGGCAGCGACGCCGCGGCAAGCTTTCCGACTATGGTCAGCAGCTCCGCGCCAAGCAGAAGCTCAAAGGCTATTACGGCAACATCACCGAGAAACAGTTCAAGGCGATCTATCACGAGGCCGCCAGGCTGCGCGGCGACACGTCAGAAAAACTGATCGGCCTGCTCGAGCGGCGTCTCGACGCCATCGTCTATCGCGCGAAATTCGTTCCGACGGTATTCGCCGCACGGCAATTCGTGAGCCACGGCCATGTGAAGGTCAACGGCAGGCGCGTCACCGTGGCGAGTTATCGTTGCCGGGAGGGCGACGTGATCGAGGTGCGGGACAAGATCAAGGATGCCGGGCTGGTGCTTGAGGCGGCACAAAGTGGCGAGCGGGACGTGCCCGATTATCTTGAGGTCGACCATAACAAGATGACGGCGAAGCTCAGCCGGATCCCGACGCTGTCGGACGTGCCATATCCGGTGATGATGGAACCGAATCTCGTCGTCGAATTCTATTCCCGCTAAGCGGTCTGTGTCTGGGCGTTATGGGCGACGCCCTTGGCGGTCAAGATCTCTTGTAGCTCGCCCGCCTGAAACATCTCGCGCACAATATCGCAGCCGCCGATGAACTCGCCCTTGATGTATAGCTGCGGAATGGTCGGCCAGTTCGAATAGGCCTTAATGCCTTCGCGCACGCTCATGTCGTCGAGCACGTTGATGTCCTTGAAGTCTACGCCGAGATGGCCAAGGATTTGCGCGACCTGCATGGAGAAGCCGCATTGCGGCATGGTCTTGGTGCCTTTCATGAATAGCACCACATCACTGGCCGCGACCTGCTTGCCGATCCAGTCCTGAATATCCTGCTGACTCATCGTCGATCCTTTTCCCTTGCTCACAAAGCGTAACTATGGCGCGGCGGTCTTCAATGCAAGGGCGTGCAACGCTCCACCCATGCGCCCCTTTAGAGCCGCGTAGACCATTTGGTGCTGTTGCACGCGCGTCTTGCCGCGGAAAGCCTCGGACACGATGCTCGCGGCATAATGGTCGCCGTCGCCAGCGAGGTCCTCGATGCGGATTTCCGCATCAGGGAAGCTTTCCTTGATCAGTCGCGCGATCTCCTCTGCCGCCATCGCCATGAGTTTGCTCCTGATCTCGCCCGTTCTCAGCCATGCGCCATGAAGCGCGGCAACCAATCCTCGTGGACGGCGCGCAAGGTTTTGAGCGGCAGCGGCGTTTCGCCGGTAATGGCGATCGCATCGCCGCCAACCCGGCCGAGCAGCCGGATCGGCACCTCGGCCAGAGCAGCCGCCTTGTGTATGGCGTCGGCCTTGTCGGGCGCCGCTTCGACCACATAGCGTGCCTGATCTTCGCCGAACCAGAGTGCATGAGCCGGCAAATGGTCGGGCGCGGTTTCCAGCGTGACGCCCTGATTACCGGCAAGGGCCATCTCGGCAATGGCGACCAGGAGGCCGCCATCGGAGACGTCATGCACCGCCGACACCGCACCTTCCCTGATCAGGTTCCTGACGAGATCGCCCGTGCGCCGCTCCGTATCGAGATCGACGGGGGGCGGGGCGCCATGGCTTCGTTCGAGCATGATCTGTGTATAAAGCGATTGGCCGAGCTGACCGTGCTCAGCGCCAAGGAGCAGCAGAAGGTTACCGTCGCGCTTCAACGCGATGGTCGCCATCTGCGCAATATCGGGAATGAGACCCACACCGCCGACCGCGGGCGTTGGTGGAATGGCCGCGCCATTCGTTTCGTTATAAAGCGACACATTGCCCGACACGACGGGGAATGAGAGCGCCGCGCACGCTTCGGCCATGCCTTCGATGGCGCCGACGAACTCGCCCATGATCTCGGGCCGCTCCGGATTGCCGAAATTCAGGCAATCGGTGATGGCAAGCGGATCGGCCCCGGCCGCGGTGAGATTGCGCCAGCATTCCGCGACGGCCTGTTTCGCGCCTTCGCGCGGGTCGGCGGCACAGTAACGCGGCGTCACGTCGCAGGAGATAGCGAGGCCCTTTTGCGTGCCATGCACGCGCACCACCGCTGCATCGCCCCCCGGTCGCTGTACCGTATCGGCCATGACCATGTGGTCATATTGTTCCCAAATCCAGCGGCGCGAGGCGAGGTGAGGGGAGTCCAGCATGATCTCCAGGCAGTCGAGCAGGCTGTTAGGCGCCGGAACGTCATGCGGATCGAGTGCGGCAGGCGGCGTTTTCGGGGTCCAGGGACGCTCATAGACCGGCGCGGCCTGCGCCAGCGCCGCGAGCGGAATGTCGGCCTCGACGGCACCTGCATGGCGCACCACGAGCCGGCCGGTGTCGGTCGTATAGCCGATCACCGCGAAATCGAGTCCCCATTTCTTGAATACGCGCTCGGCTTGAACCTCAACGCCGGGCTTCAAGACCATGAGCATGCGTTCCTGGCTCTCAGACAGCATCATCTCGTACGCGGTCATGCCCTCTTCCCGCGTCGGCACGCGGGCAAGCTCGAGTTCAATACCGACGCCGCCTTTATCGGCCATCTCGACGGAGGAAGAGGTCAGCCCGGCCGCGCCCATGTCCTGGATGGCAACGATGGTGTCGGTGGCCATCAATTCGAGGCAGGCTTCGAGAAGAAGTTTCTCGGTGAAGGGATCGCCGACCTGCACCGTGGGCCGCTTTTCCTCCGAGGCTTCGTCGAACTCGGCCGAGGCCATGGTGGCGCCATGAATGCCGTCGCGTCCGGTCTTGGAGCCGACATAGACCACGGGGAGACCCACGCCTTTGGCGGCGGACCTGAAGATGCGCTTGGCATCGACCAGCCCGACGGTCATGGCATTGACCAGGATGTTGTCGTTGTAGCGCGGATCGAAATTGGTCTCGCCGCCCACCGTCGGCACACCCATGCAATTGCCGTAATCGCCGATGCCCGACACCACGCCGGCAACGAGATGACGTGTCTTGGGATGGTCCGGTGCGCCGAAGCGGAGCGCATTCATGTTGGCGATCGGGCGTGCACCCATGGTGAACACGTCGCGCATGATACCGCCGACGCCGGTTGCGGCGCCCTGATAAGGCTCGATATAGGACGGGTGGTTGTGGCTCTCCATTTTGAAAACCGCGGCATGTCCGTCGCCGATATCGACCACGCCGGCATTCTCGCCGGGCCCCTGGATGACTTGCGGACCTTGCGTGGGGAGTTTCTTGAGCCATACCCTTGAGGATTTGTAGGAGCAGTGCTCGGACCACATCACCGAGAAGATGCCGAGTTCGGTCAGCGACGGTTCGCGTCCGATGGCATCGACGAGGCGGCGATATTCCTCCGGCGACAATCCATGCTCGGCGACGATATCCCGGCTTGGCGCTTTCAAGGCTCTGGCCGCTTTTGCCACGATGTTCAAGGAAGAGCCTCCACTAGCGAAGCGAACATCTTGGCGCCGTCGGTGCCGGAGAGCGCCGGATCGGCGAGACGCTCCGGATGTGGCATCAATCCGAGCACGGTGCCCGTCTCGTTATAGATGCCGGCGATGTTGCGGGACGAGCCGTTGGGATTGCCCACCTCCGTGACAGCCCCTGACGCCTCGCAATAGCGGAAGGCGACACGGCCTTCTCCTTCTAGCCGGTCAAGCGTGTCTTCGTCCGCGAAATAGCTGCCGTCCTTATGCGCGACGGGAAAACGCACCACCTCGCCTAGTACGTAGCGGTGCGTGAACATGCTGTCGCTACGCTCGACTTTCAGATACACGTCCTTGCAGATGAATTTAAGCGTGGCGTTGCGCATCAGCACGCCCGGCAGAAGCCGCGCCTCGGTCAGCACCTGGAAGCCGTTGCAGATGCCGAGCACCGGTGTGCCGCCTTTCGCGCGTTTGACCACCTCGCGCATGACCGGTGAGTGCGCCGCCATGGCGCCGGAGCGGAGATAGTCGCCGTAGGAGAAGCCGCCCGGAAGCACGATGAGATCGCTGTTGGGAAGCTCGGCGTCGCCGTGCCAGACCATGGCGGGCGGGTGTCCGGTGGCGGCTTCAAGCGCCACGGCCGCGTCGCGGTCGCAATTCGATCCGGGAAAGACGATGACAGAGGTTTTCATGCTCCTAAAATCCCAAAAGTCATCCCGGAGTTAGCCGGGAGCCCGAGGATGCAAACGAGGATGCAAACATTGAGGGGGTATTCCGATTCCGGCTTGCGCCGGAATGACGCAAAACAGGCAAATACAGGCTAAGCCGCCTCAAGCTCATAGGCGTAGTTCTCGATGATGGTGTTGGCGAGAAGCTGATCGCACATGCGCTCTACCGCCGCGCGCGCCTTGGCCGGATCGCTCTCGTCCACTTCGACCTCGATATATTTACCCTGCCGCACATTGCCAACCGAGCCGAAGCCAAGCGCGTGCAGGGCGCCTTCGATGGCCTTGCCTTGCGGGTCGAGCACGCCCTGCTTCAGTGTGATGGTAATCCGCGCCTTCATGCCCCCTCCAACCCCAATGTCATTTCGAGCGCACCAGCACCGGGCCGCTTCTCACCCGCGTCGGGTTGTCCACGTGCAGGCCGAGCCTGCGCGCAACTTCCTGATAGGCCTCGACTAGGCCGCCCATGTCGCGGCGGAAGCGGTCCTTGTCGAGCTTGTTCTTGGTCTCGACGTCCCATAGGCGGCAGCAATCCGGAGAAATCTCGTCGGCCAGCACGATGCGCATCTGGTCGTTTTCCCATAGCCGTCCGAACTCGCACTTGAAATCCACGAGCCTGATGCCGACGCCGAGGAATAGTCCCGACAGAAAGTCGTTGATGCGGAGCACGAGCGACATGATGTCGTCGATCTCCTGCGGGTTGGACCAGCTAAAGGCGGTGATGTGCTCCTCGGTTACCAACGGGTCGCCGAGCTGGTCGTTCTTGTAATAGAACTCGACGATCGAGCGCGGCAGCACCGTGCCTTCTTCAAGGCCGAGCCGTGTGGCGAGCGATCCTGCGGCGACATTCCGCACCACGACTTCGAGCGGGATGATCTCGACCTCGCGGATCAGCTGCTCACGCATATTGAGGCGCTTGATGAAATGCGTTGGCACGCCGATGTCGCCGAGCTTCTGGAAAAGAAACTCCGAGATGCGATTATTGAGCACGCCCTTGCCTTCGATGCGGTCGTGCTTCTTGTTGTTGAAGGCGGTGGCATCGTCCTTGAAATGCTGGACGAGCGTGCCGGGCTCCGGGCCCTCGTAGAGGATTTTGGCCTTACCTTCGTAAACGCGCCGCCGTCTGTTCATGCTTGGTTCCTTACGCCAGTGACTCTTACCGCTTATGCCGCCGCGCACGGGAGTGGTCGCAAAGGCCCGCGCACAACGTCGGAATCAACATCGCCGGAATCGATTCAAGGGGTCTTGAGCGACCTTAGCTTAAGGGGCGGGGGGCTACAACGTTCGCTGGGACGCAGCCTATTTCTCCCCCGGATTTGTTGATTTCCGAGGCATGGCGGGCTATCCCTCGGCTCCAGAGAGGTGAATTTTCTCCACAATTTCCACGGGTTTTGCCCCACGAACACGAGGGGCGCGTGCATAGGAGGTGCCTGGTTCATGACTTTCGAGGATCGCCAGAAGGGGGTCGAGCGGAAATTTGCCCTCGATGAGGAACTGCGATTCAAGTCGAACGCGCGTCGCAACAAGCTGCTCGGGCTATGGGCGGCCGAGAAGATGGGGATCACTGGCGAGGATGCCCAAGCCTATGCCCGGGAGGTGGTCATAGCGGACCTTGCCGAGCCCGGAGATGAGGACGTGTTCCGCAAGATCAGGGCGGATTTCGACGCCAAGGGCGTGGATCAATCGGATCACCAAATACGGCGTGCAATGTCGGACCTGTTGGGAGAGGCCGTCACGCAAATTGAAACCGAAAGCAAAGGGTGAACCCGCCGGCCATGCGTGAGGACCGCTTCCGCCAAGCCGCGCGCGAGCGCCGCACGCTGTTCAGTGCGTGGCTCACGCTCAATTCGCCATTTCTCATCGAGCTGATCGGTGAGGCGGGCTGGGACTGCATCACCATGGATCAACAACACGGACTCGGCGGCAACGAGGCGCAACTCGGCTGCCTGACCGCCGCGCGCGCCTGCGGCATGCCGGCCATCGTGCGCGTGGCGAATAACGATCCAGGCCTGGCGGGACGGGCACTCGATGCTGGCGCGCAAGGGGTCATGTGCCCGTTGATCGAGAGCGTGGAGGATGCCGATGCCTTTGTGCGCGCGGTGAAGTTTCCACCGCGCGGCTTGCGCAGCTGGGGACCGTACCGCGCGCGCATCGATCACCAAGGCGACTATTTCACCACCGCCAATGCCTGGACCATCGCTTGCCCGCAGATCGAAACACGCGGGGCGCTGGACCAGCTCGACGACATTCTCGCGCTCGAAGGCGTCGACATGCTGTGTTTCGGGCCGAACGATCTGTCGATCGCTCTCACCGGCCGCCTCGATATCTGGGCGAAGGAGGTCAAGGAGGCGCGGGAACTCGTCTTGCGCAAATGCCGCGAGAACGCGGTCATGGCGCTGATCTATGCCAACGATATCGACTACGCGAAACCATTGGTCACCGAGGGCTGGGACATCGTCGCCGTTGGAACCGACGCCACCTGGTTCTCCCGGGTCGCTGCTGAAACCTTGCGCGACGCGCGTGGTTCCTAAAACGAATCACCCCGCTTTAGACCGAAAAATCGCCGGCAAGTGAAAACGAAGGCTGACGCCGGGCCTAGCCTGTGTCAGAATCGAATCACTTGGGGGCTTTCATGCGGCTTTGGCTTCAGGGCTTGGTTGCCGTGCTCGTGCTGGCGATCTCCGCCGGTGCGGCCTTAGCGCGCGAGGCCAAGACGGTTGCCGAAGTGCTCCTGCGCACCGGCCCCAACGCGAAATACCCACTCGTCACCACCATACCGCCAGAGACCATTGTCTATGTCGTGTCCTGCGGTCGCCTCTATTGCAAGATCGATTGGGAAGGCTATTCGGGCTATGGGCGGGTGACCGCGCTGCAACGCACCGAATGGGGGCCGGTGACCGCTAACGACGCACGCCTCAACCCCGAACCACAGATCATTCCAATTTACCCTCCTTATCCCTACCGCGCCGGCCATTATCCGAAGGCCGATTGGTATTTCGATCTGCCGCCCTATACGGCGGTCGATCAACGCTTCTACCGCAGGCGCTTTTTCATGATGGCCCAGGAGCGCGACCGTTATCGCTACATGCCGCATATCTTCTACGGCGATCGTTACGAAGATAACGGTGGGCCTATAGAGAGAATCGACATGCAAGGGATAAGCGGCGCGCTGAGGGAATCCTACGACGAATAGGGGGGTTTTCGAAGCCATGGAGCGCAGATTTTTGGCTCTGGCCGCCGGTGCCGCAATGCTCATTCACGCACCGGCGCCTGTCGGCGCGGGCGATTTCCTGGCCAGCCCTGATGAGATGCAGTGGGCGGCTTCTATGTCGGCGGTCAGATTGGCGGTGCCTGGGGCGATACCGGTTGGCATAATGTGAACAACAATTGGTTCAATACGCTCGGGCCGGCGCGGGTCATCAACAATTTCGATATCGATGCCGGCGGCGGCGTTCTGGGCGGCGGTCAAGTCGGCTACAATTTTCAAAATGGACCCTGGGTGTTCGGCGTCGAAGGATCGATAGCGGGCACCGATCTCGAGGGCACCATCCGAAGCCCCTTCTTCCCGGCGAGCGACCGTTACACCACCGAGATCAGCTGGCTCACCACAGTGACGGGCCGTGTGGGATATGCATGGGATCGCTGGCTCGCCTACGGCAAGGGGGGTTGGGCGGGCGCCGATATCGATCTCGACCTTTTCGACCAAGGAACGCCCGTGCGGGCGAGATCCAGCACCTGGGCCGACGGGTATACGCTTGGCGGCGGGGCAGAATACGCTTTCGGCAACAATTTCTCACTCGGCGTCGAATATGCCTTTATCGACCTCGATACCGGCAACTTCACCATGCATTGCCCCACCTGTCCCCCCGGCATCGGCGGGGGCGTTCCTGTCATGGACGGCGATATCGAGATCCAATCCGTGACAGCGCGCGTCAATTATCGTTTCGGGCGATAACTGGCCAAACCTCAGCCAAGCGCGCCGTCTAAAATACGCCGCATCGTAAAGCTGTAATCTGACCATGGGCCATTGGGCCAAATACCTGGGCGCAGCAACTGTTCTGCTTGTTCTGCCGAACGGCACAGCCTTGGCCGCGAAGGCGGTGGTATCGGCACCCGTCAATGTCCATGCCGCACGCAGCGACGCTTCCGCTGTGATCGCCACGATCCAGCCTGCGACGACGATCAACGCCACGAATTGCCGTAATGGCTGGTGCGCCGCAGCCGGCGGTTATGTGCGCAGCGCCACATTGCGCTTCGGGCGTGCGGATAAGCAGAGAGGGGTCGCTTATGACTACAACGTCCCTCTGGCTTTCCCGCCCTATGGCTACACGCCGGGTTTCTGGGGCTATGGCGGGCGGCGCTATTACGACAAATACGGTAACTACACGAAGTATCAGGAAGGGATTCCGAGTGGGGGTGCCGGGCCGCTCGAGACGATTCCGCGGTCTCGTCTTCGCTAAGTCTCTGTGCCGAATACGCGGGCGAAGATCGTATCGACCTGCTTCAGATGATAATCGAGGTCGAACTGTTCGCTCAGCACCTTCTCCGATAGCACGCCGACGACGTCCTTGTCGGCAAGCAGCGTTTTGAGAAAATCGCTGCCGTTCTCCCATACCTTCATGGCGTTACGCTGCACGAGCCGGTAAGCCTCCTCGCGCGGCACGCCGGCATTGGTCAGAGCGAGCAATACGCGTTGCGAATGAATGAGCCCGCCAAGCTTGTCGAGATTTGCGCGCATGCGTTCGGGATAGACCACGAGGCCCTTGACGATTTCGGTCAGGCGATGAAGCGCGAAGTCGAGCGCGATGGTGGCGTCAGGCCCGATCACACGCTCCACCGAGGAGTGGGAGATGTCGCGCTCATGCCATAGCGCCACGTCCTCGAGCGCCGGCATGACGTAAGCCCGCACGACGCGCGCAAGCCCGGTCAAATTCTCGGACAGCACCGGATTGCGCTTATGCGGCATGGCCGAGGAGCCCTTTTGACCTGGCGTGAAATACTCTTCCGCTTCAAGGACTTCGGTCCGCTGCAAATGCCTGATCTCGGTGGCAAGCCGCTCGATCGAGCTGGCCACCACGGCGAGCGTGGCGAAATAGAAAGCATGACGATCGCGCGGCACCACCTGGGTCGAGACCGGCTCCGGCGTGAGACCGAGCTTCTTTGCCACATGGGCTTCAACCCGAGGATCGACATGGGCGAAGGTGCCTACCGCGCCTGAGATGGCGCAGGTCGCGACCTCCTCGCGGGCACGAACCATCCGTTCTCGCGCGCGGGCAAATTCGGCATAAGCCCCGGCAAGCTTGAGCCCGAAGGTGGTCGGCTCGGCATGGACGCCGTGACTGCGGCCCACGGTCACCGTGTTCTTGTGCTCGAAGGCGCGCGCTTTCAGCGCCGCAAGGAGCCCGTCGATATCAGCGATGAGCAGGTCTGCCGCCTCGACCAGCTGAACGTTGAAACAGGTATCGAGCACATCGGACGAAGTCAGCCCCGAATGCAGGAAGCGTGCTTCGGGCCCCACATGCTCGGCCACGGAGGTAAGAAAGGCGATGACGTCGTGCTTCACTTCGCGCTCGATCTGGTCGATGCGTGCGACGTCGAAGCCGCCGCGCGTTTTCACGGCGTCGGCGGCATGCTTGGGGATGAGGCCGAGCTCGGCCATGGCTTCCGCGGCATAGGTCTCGATCTTGAGCCAGATGCGGAACTTGGTCTCCGGCTCCCAGAGACGGGCCATTTCGGGGCGGCTATAGCGGGGAATCATGCGTGTGGTGACGACCTTTCCACGAAAAGGTCTAGCAGAGCGCGTGGCCGCGCTCAAACCGACTTCGCCAGGGGGTTAACAGTCGCGTGCCGGGTTTAGGCGGTCTTCGGCTCTCTCGGCCCAAAGATCGCGATAAAGATGGCTGCGGCTACGATGAGTACGGCATAAGCCAGGCGCGGTGGCACCAGCATGAAAATCACGAAGGAGATCAGGTCGCTCTGCGAGGCCCAGTAAAGGCCGGTCAGAGACCAGTCCTGCTGGCTCGGATAGGTGACGTAACTGTAGATCACCCGGAGCATGCCGCCGATGCTGGAGAAGGCGACCACGAAGATGAACAAGGCAAACAGGAAGCGCACCGCCGGACCGCGATGGGAGGCAAATCCTTGCACCCACCAAGTTGCCAGCGCCGCAAGCGCGCCGGCAAAGCCGACGATGCGCAAGCTCCGCTGTGCCTGCTCGTTCATGACGCCGTGCATATACTCGCCGACGAGAAGCGCCCACATCGACACGCCGATCACGAGTGCAAACAAAGCGGCGAGGATGAAACCGACCGCTTTGTCGAATGTCACTTTTTCCATCGCCGCATCCCTTATCGTCCGACCCGATTCCCTTGACTATGCAGGGGAAACGCGCCGGCTGCAATCCGGCTGCCTTGGCTCACTTGCCGCTGCCAACAGTTTGTGGTCCGATCCGCCGAACTAAACCAAGGAGCACCATGCCATGGCGTTCGACGATTTGAAGGCAGAAATCGCGCTACTCCTCACCCAGATGGAGAACCAGCCCGAGGATCGGCACGAGCTTTACCTGCAAATCCGCGAAAAGCTGAACGAGATGCTCGCTTTCGGCATGCCGCTCCCTGAGGATCTGGTCCGGCTTGAAAAGGAACTCGAAGCGGAGTTCAGGGCCGAGGAGCGTGCCGCCAAGAAGACATAGCTCTAGCCGGCAGGTTGCGGTGACCCGCCGTCGATCTCCTCGTACGACCCATTTGACCAGCGATAGACGGCGTAAGGCGGCAGGTTGGGATCGCCCTTGTCGTTGAACTTGAACTTGCCGATCACGGTGTCGAACTCATTCTCGTTAAGCGCCTTGACCACATCGGTGGCAGCGGTGCTCGCCGCCTTCTCCACCGCCTGCGCCCAGGCCTGGATCGCCGCATAGGTGTAGAGCACATAGCCCTCGGGCTCGATGCCTTTGTCCTTGAAACGCTTCACCACCTCGGCGGCCGCCGGGTTCTTGCGCGGATCGGGCGAGAAGGTCATCAGCGTGCCTTCGCCGGCCGGACCGGTGATCGACCAATATTCCTGGGTGATGAGCGCATCGCCGCCCATGAGGACGGTGTTCATGCCCTGGTCGCGCATCTGACGCACGATGAGACCTCCCTCGGTGTGATACCCTCCGAGGAACAGCGCATCGACGCCCGCTTGCTTGAGCTTGGAGACGAGCGCCGAGTAATCCTTCTCGCCCGCGCTGTAAGCTTCATACAAGACTTCCTGCACGCCATTCGCATTGAGCGACTTCTTCACCTCGTCGGCGAGGCCTTTGCCGTAGGCGGTCTTGTCGTGAACGATGGCGATGTTCTTTCCGGCGAAATGGTCAGCAAGATATTTGCCAGCGACGCCGCCTTGCTCATCGTCGCGTCCGCAGACGCGGTAGATGTTAGGGCCGGCACGTTCGTCGGTGAAGGCAGGATTGGTCGAAGCAGGAGAGATCTGCACCGTGTCGCTTTCGGCATAGACTTGCGATGCCGGAATCGACGAGCCGGAGCAATAATGGCCGGCAACAAGTGCGACGCCCTTGCCGGTGATCTGATTGGCGACGGCAACCGCCTGCTTCGGATCGCAGGCATCATCGCCCATGCTGAAGTCGAGCTTTTTGCCCAGCACACCGCCGGCTGCATTGATGTCCTCGACGGCCAACTCGGCGCCGTTCTTCATTTGATGTCCGAAGGAGGCGTATTGACCTGTAACCGGACCGACGGCGGCGATAGGGATCTCATTGCTATCCTCGGCGCCGCCACACCCTGCAAGAAAGCCAGCTACGGCAAGCGCCGCGATCAACCCGGTAATTCGCCTCATCGTCATCTCCTTCTGCAACCGACTAATTCCACTCTACACCAAGCCCCAAGGCGCGGCATCGATCATCGATGGCGCCAGGTCAAGGGGCTCGACCGGACATAAAGCCAGCCATATTGCGTGACCATCTGTGTCGTGCGCATCCAGCGATAGCCCAGCGCGCATGCCCCCACGAGAATCGCATAGGTCAGGAGGTAATAGTAGGGCGACAGGAGATTGCCGTCGAATAAGGCCTGATGGAAGAAACGGACTGCGGCGGCCAGCAACGCCATATAGAAAAACACGCGCCAGAAGGGCTTCCACGACTTGGCCAGACCCCGTCCGGCGAGAAACGCGGCGCCGCCTCCGATGATGACCGTAAGGATGAAGAACACCCAGAATCCATCGTCAGAGAGCCAGGTCACGCCGCGCCTCCACGCTTCAGCGTAATGTCGCCACCGCCCCCGAGATAGGCGGCTTGCACATCCTTGCGCTCGAGAAGCTCCCTACCGGTCCCCGTAAGTGTGATCTTGCCATTGACCATGACATAGCCGCGGTCGGCCAGCTTCAGCGTGTGATAGGCGTTCTGCTCGACGATAAACACGGTAAGACCGTGCCGGGTATTCAGTTCTTTGATCGCCGCGAAGATTTGCTTGACGATGAGGGGAGCAAGCCCGAGCGACGGTTCGTCGAGCAGGAGCAGCTTAGGCCGTCCCATCAGCGCGCGGGCGATGGCGAGCATCTGTTGCTCGCCGCCTGACAATGTGCCGCCGCGCTGCTCGCGCCGCTCCTTCAAGACAGGGAATAGGGTGCATACCTTTTCCAGGTCTTCATCGAAGATAGCGGGGTCGCTGGCGACGATGGCGCCCATCTGCAAATTTTCCATCACCGTCATGCGCGGGAAAATGCGCCGCCCTTCCGGCGATTGAACGATGCGCAGGAGGGCGATTACATGCGTTGGCAGGTCGGTAATATCCTGGCCGTCGAAGATGATCTGCCCGCTCGTGGCGCGAGGCCGTCCGAAAATCGTCATCATCGTCGTTGTTTTGCCGGCGCCGTTGGCACCGATCAGGGCGACGATCTCGCCCTGACGAACGTCAATGTTGATGTCATGCAGCACCGAGATGCGGCCGTAGCCGGCCGTGACATGATTGATCTCGAGCAGAGGCTGGCTCATAGGTGAACCTCGCGCTCGACTTCCGCCAATTCGTCGTCTGGAACGCCGAGATAGGCGGCGATAACGGAGGGATCGTTGCGGATTTCCTCCGGCGTCGCGTCAGCGATCTTCTTGCCGTAATCAAGAACGACGATGTGATCGGAGATGCGCATCACCACGCTCATATCGTGCTCGATGAGCAGGATGGAGATACCGTCTCTTTCCCGGATGGAAAATAGCAGCTCGTTGAGCCCATCGCTCTCGCGCGCGTTGAGACCGGCCGCCGGCTCATCGAGGCAAAGAAGCAGAGGTCTTGTGCACATGGCGCGGGCGATCTCGAGCTTCCGCTGGTCGCCGTAAGGAAGTCCTCCGGCCGCCTCGTCGGCGCGGGCGAGCAGGCCTACACGTTCGAGCCAGTGACAGGCGAATTCGACCGCCTCGTTCTGCGCCTTCACGAAGCCGCCAATGCCGAGTAGGGCTCCGACCGTGTAGCCCGAAGCAGGCCAAAGCATAGAGTGCTGCGCCACCATCAAATTCTCCAGCACGGTCATGCCTTGGAACAGCCGGATATTTTGGAAGGTGCGGGCAACACGGGCGACGCTATTGATGTCGTGGTCGTCCATCCGTTCCAGGCGGAAATCGTGTGGACCGGGTTGCCTGAGCTCGACCGTGCCTTCGGTCGGCTTGTAGAAACCGGTGATGCAGTTGAACACCGTCGTCTTGCCGGCGCCGTTCGGCCCGATCAGCGCGGTAATGTCCCGTCTCGCGACCTGAAAGGTGACGTTGTCGACGGCGGTTAGACCGCCAAACCGCATGGTCAGGTGGCCGACCTTGAGCAGGGGATCATATTGCCAGGGCCTCATGCGCGGCCTTCTTTGACAAGGTCGGGTGGTATCGCACGAGCCTCTCCCAGCGTGATCGTTGGATCGCGCGCGGCGACGAGCCCACGAGGTCGCCAGACCATGATGGCCACCATGGCGGCTCCAAACAGCAGCATTCGATAGAGTGAGGGATCGAAATCCGGCCCGAAAATTTCTTCGAGCCAATCCGTATGACGCAACGCCTCGAAACCGCCGACCATGACGATAGCGGCGATGGCGACACCAAGCTGGCTTCCCATGCCGCCAAGCACCACGATGGCGAGGATGATCGCGGATTCGATGAAGGTGAAGCTCTCCGGGCTGATGAAGCCCTGACGTGTGGCGAAAAAGCTTCCGGCAAGTCCACCGAACAACGCGCCAGTGGCGAAGGCCGTAAGTTTGGTGACGGTGGTGTTGATGCCGAGTGAACGGCAGGCGATTTCGTCTTCGCGCATCGCTTCCCAGGCGCGGCCGACTGGGAGACGGCGTAACCTGAGCGTCACGAGATTGGTGAACAGGGCGAGCGCCAGGATAACGTAATAGAGGAAGATGATGCCCTGGAGCGGGTCGTATTTCAGGCCGAAGAAGGAGCTGAAGGTCTCACCGCCGCCGGCGGCGATGGGGGTGAAGGGCAGGCCGAAAAAGGTTGGCTTCGGGATGCCGGAAACGCCGTTTGGACCGTTGGTCACTTCAGTCCAGTTGAGCAGCACGATGCGGATGATCTCGCCAAAGGCGAGGGTGACGATGGCGAGATAATCGCCGCGTAGGCGCAACACCGGGAAACCGAGAATGATGCCCCAAAGCGCCGCGACTGCTCCGGCGACGGGGAGGCAAATCCAAAAGCCCAAGCCGAAATGCGTGGCGAGCAAGGCGAAGGTGTAAGCGCCCACCGCATAAAACGCGACATAGCCGAGATCGAGTAGACCGGCGAGGCCGACCACGATGTTCAGGCCCCAACCGAGCATGATGTAGGTGAGCACCAGGATGGCAAGGTCGAACCAGTAGCGGAGCGGCAGGCCGAGATGGAAAGTTTTTTCCAGAAAGTAGGTTGAGAGCGGGAAGAAGATGGCAAACAGCAAGCCGACTGTGACGAAGATGCGGGCATAAGGCAGATCGGGAAAGAAATAGACGATCAGTCGGCGTAAGGAGCCTAGGCCTAAGAAGAGGAGGATAGGAATGGCAAAGAGACTGTAGATAGGGTTCCGGAAGAGGAGCATCACCCCGGAGATCGCGGCTACACTGCCAAGCACGATGAGGTCGCGCCGATCGAACGGCTCGCGCGTGAAGAATTTGGCAAAGGGTTTGGTGATCGGATACTCTGCCTGCCAGACGAACAGGCTGAGCAACAAGCGGCCGAAGAAGACGATCGCCACAGCGGTAATGAGCAACCAGGGACGGGGCTCGAGCGTCAGCCCGGTCACCTTGTCGACCATCCTGAGGCCGAGCAGCAGCGAAAACAGCAAAAAGGCGATGAGGCCGCCGATAACGGCGTCACCCAAGGCCGATTGCAGTCTCTGGCCGAAGGGTTTGCCGGTTTCGGCCAAGGCGCTCAAACCTTCTCCACTTCGGGGCGGCCGAGCAGGCCAGTCGGGAAAAAGATCAGCACGATGGCGAGCATCGAGAACGCCGCCACGTCTTTATACTCGATGCTGAAATAGGCCGACCAGAACGTCTCGATCAGGCCGATGATCAGTCCACCAAGCATGGCCCCGGGCAGCGAACCGATGCCTCCGAACACGGCAGCCGTGAAGGCTTTGATGCCGGCGATAAAACCGATGTAGAAGTCGATCACCCCGTAATAGAGGAGGTAGAGCAGGCCGGCGACGGCGGCGAGCATGGCGCCAAGCACGAATGTCAGCGAGATGGTGCGGTCGACATTGACGCCGGAGAGCGAGGCCATGAGTCGGTCCTGCTCGCAAGCGCGTTGCGCGCGGCCAAGCGCGGTGCGGGTGATGACCAGCCAGAACAGGACCATAAGAACGAGCGTCGTCACTACAATCAGGATCTGGATGTTGGACAGGATGACCGAGAAGCCGCCTCCCTCGGACAGCACGTAGCCGCCGGTGACGACGGGCTGAAGCGGCTTCACGCGCGCGCCTTGCGCTACCTGAATGAAATTCTGCAACACGATAGACATGCCGATGGCGGTGATCAGTGGCGCGAGCCGGAATGATTCTCGCAAAGGCCGGTAAGCGATGCGCTCAACAGTCCATCCCCAAACGGCGGTAAGGCACATGGCGACCAGGAGCACGATGAGCAGCGCCAGCGGGATCATGGTGACCCCTAAGCTGAGCAAGATGAGAAACAGAATTAGCGCGATGAACGAGCCCACCATGAAGATGTCACCGTGGGCGAAATTGATCATGCCGATGATGCCATAGACCATGGTGTAGCCGATGGCGATGAGCCCGTAGATCGAGCCGAGCGCGACCCCGTTGATCAATTGTTGGAGAAAATAAGACATCAGCGCGCCTGCCTCGCCTTTTCCCGATAATAGAAGGGAGTCCCCAGAAAAGGGGCGTTGCAAACCAAGATGCTCAACAGGCGCCCCCGCCGCCTGTCCTTTCTTAGCAAGAAGGGGTCGCCGCTTACAACTTTGCCAGTGAGAAATGTGACTTATAAATCAGAGAAGCATATGCGAGCCGTCGCAAAAAGGCGGGTCGCCGGTATCCTTACAGCCGCAAAGCAGCGCAAGCTCGGTGCGTTCAGCGGTGAACATCAGGGGCTCAATGCCCGTTCCGGCATGGGAGCCGTCGCAAAAGGGCTGTTTCTGGCTGCGCCCGCAGCGGCACCAGGCATAGCGTTTTCCGGCCTCAAGCTCGACCTGATAGGGGCTGAGCTGCGGCCGCTCGGGCTCGCTCATAATGTCTCCCAGCAAGGTTCTCAAAGGCCCAGATTGCCTCCTCATTAGCCAATTCGCCTAGATGGCACAAGAAAGCGTCCGAGCTTTCCCCCATTAAGCGGCTGGGTAACACTTGCGTCTAGGATGAGTTGATTCCAAGTAACGGAGACGCCGCGGGGGCATAGGCTCGTTTGGAGGCTGCCAATGGCAGAAGTCATTTTCGCCCTTGCAGCGATTCTCACGCTGTTCGCTTTGGCCATGAACCGCGCCTCGCTCAGGGTGTGGGCGCTGTCGGTCGCAATCATTACCCTGTGTGCGCAGATGGGACTGGCGAGCGGGCAGTTGCATTGGCCGGTCTTTCCACTGTGGGCGCTGCTTGGTTGGCTGATCGCCGGGCTTCTGTTCGTGGTGAGCTTGCCTGAGATCAAGCGCAAATACATCGTGCTCCCGGCCTATCGCGCGTTGAGAGACGCGATGCCCGCGATCTCGGAGACCGAGCGCGAAGCCTTGGAGGCCGGAACCGTCGGTTGGGATGCCGAGCTGTTCTCGGGCACGCCCGATTGGACGAAGCTGCGTCGCGTCGCGCCGATCACACTGACGGCCGAGGAGCGTGCCTTCCTTGACGGTCCGACCGTCGAGCTCTGCAAGCGCCTCAAGGACTGGCAGATCCGGCATGAGCTCCACGATATCCCTGATGAGATCTGGAGCTTCGTGCGCGAGAACGGCTTTCTCGGCATGCTCATTTCCAAAGAGCATGGCGGGCTCGGCTTCTCCGCCCAGGCGCAATCGCTGGTGCTCGGAATGATATCCTCGCGCAGCGCCGATGGTGTGACCATCGTCATGGTGCCGAACTCGCTCGGACCCGGCGAGTTGATCGAAAAATACGGCACGCAAGCGCAGAAGGCACACTATCTGCCGCGTCTGGCGCGCGGCGAGGAAATTCCCTGCTTCGCGCTCACCGGACCATTCTCCGGCTCTGATGCGGCCTCCATGCGTGATGTGGGCATCGTCACGCGCGGCCGTCACGATGGCAAGGAAACGCTCGGCATCAATCTCACCTGGGACAAGCGCTACATCACGCTCGCGCCGAAAGCCACACTACTCGGCCTCGCCTTCCGCCTGCTCGATCCGGAAAACCATCTCGGTCGCGGCGAGGATATCGGCATCACGCTGGCGCTTATCCCCACCGACCATCCGGGCGTCGAGATCGGGCGGCGGCATCTTCCCGGCGGTGCAGCCTTCCCCAACGGGCCGACACGGGGCCGCGACGTGTTTATTCCGCTCGACTGGATCATCGGCGGTGCGGAGCGTGCCGGGCAGGGCTGGCGCATGCTGATGAGTTGCCTTGCCGCCGGACGATCCATTTCATTGCCGGCAACAAGCGCCGCCGCCGCCAAGATGATGCTCAGAACGAGTACGGCCTATGCCCGCATCCGCAAGCAATTCAATCTGCCGATCGGTTACATGGAAGGCGTCGAAGAACCCTTGGCGCGGCTCGCCGAGAACGCTTACACGCTGGAGGCGGCGCGCGCGGTGACCGCTTCCATGGTGTCGGCGGGGGAAAAGCCCGCCGTGCTCTCGGCGCTGCTGAAATATGTCTCGACCGAGCGCATGCGCGCCTCGGTCAACGACGCGCTCGACATTCACGGCGGCAGAGGCATTTGCGACGGGCCGTCGAACTACATCCAGGGCGCCTATCAGATGGTGCCCGTCGGGATCACGGTGGAGGGCGCCAATATCCTGACGCGCACGCTCATCACCTTCGCGCAAGGGGCGTTGCGCAGCCACCCGTATCTCTTCGCCGAGATCGAGGCTTTGCAGATCGACGATCGCGAGCGCGGGCTTGCTGCTTTCGAGAGGGTCTTCGACCAGCATGTCGCCTTCAGCGTGTCCAATGCCGCGGGCAGCCTGTTCCACAATCTGACCTTCGGCATGTTTGCGACGGCGCCCGCTGGTGCAGGACCGACCGCGCATTGGTGGCGCCAGCTTGCCCGCGCTGCGAGGTCCTTTGCGTTGGTTGCCGACATGACCGTGGCGCTGCTCGGCGGCAGTCTAAAGGTGAAGCAGAAGATCTCGGGCCGCATGGCCGATGCGCTCGCCGAATTATACCTCCTGTCGGCTGTGCTCAAGCGCTACGAGGATGACGGCAACCCCAAATCCGATCTCAAGCTCGTGGATTACTGCGCGCGAAATTGCCTCTATCGCTTCGATCAGGCCCTTCGCGGTGTCGTCGATAATTTCCCGGTGCATTGGGCGGCATGGCTGATGCGTCCGTTGCTTTTTCCTTTGGGCAGTTGGCGCAGGCCGGCGAGCGATCAGGCTGGGAAGGAAATCGTGCGCGCGGCGCTCGAGCCGGGGGCTTTTCGCGACCGTCTCACCAGGGGGATATATGTCTCAGATGATGCTGACGACCGCGTAGGGGTTCTCGAATACACACTGGCCAAAGTTGTCGCCAATGAGGAGGCCGACAAGAAGCTTGAACGCGCCATCCGTAAAGGTGAGGTGAGGCGTTTCCACGGTCACGATTGGATCGCCGAAGCGGAACAAAAAGGCGTACTCACCGCCGAGGAGGCGCGTGCGCTTGCCGAACAACGTGAGCTCGTTGAACGCGTCATCGCCGTTGATGATTTCGCTGCGGATGCCGTCCTGCCGCAAACGGCCGAGACTGAGATGCGGTCGGCATTTCGCCGGCCCCCAGGCCACATAGCTGCCGAGTAGTCCGATAATGGCGAACGAACTTTCCGATTTGCACGACTGGCGCTTCACGATCGATTTCGAGGGCATTGCCTGGGCGACGATCGATCGCGAAGGCGAGAACATGAATTCGCTCGGCCGTCGCGCGACGGAGGAATTCGGCGAGATCATTCAGGCGGTAGAAGAGGGTGCGAGTCGCGGCGAGATCAAGGGTCTCGTGATCATCAGCGGCAAGGAGTCGAGTTTTATAGCCGGTGCCGACATCCGCGAGTTCGAAAACTTCGATACCGAGGACAAGATCAAGGATGTGGTGCGGCAGACGCTCGGGTTGCTCGACCGTGTCGAGCGTCTGAGAGTGCCGGTGGTCGCCGCCATCCACGGCTATTGCCTCGGCGGCGGACTCGAATTGGCGCTTGCCTGCGATTGGCGCATTGCCGATCGCGAGGAGGGGACGAGGTTCGGCTTTCCCGAAGTGAAGCTTGGCATCTTCCCGGGGCTGCACGGCACGGTCCGTTCCATCCAAGCCGCCGGTCCCGTCGATGCCATGACCGCCATGCTCACGGGCCGCATGCTGCGTCCCACCACGGCCAAGGCCATCGGTTTGATCGATCAGCTCGTGCCCACGCGTCACAGTCTCCGCTGGGCCGCGCGTAAGGCGGTGCTACAGAAGCGCCGCTCCAAGGGTATGCCGTGGTGGAAGAAGCTCATGCTGAAGCAGCCGGTGCGTAGCCTGATCGCGCGACAGATGCGGGCCAAGACGGCGGAAAAGGTGCGCGAGGAGCATTATCCCGCGCCGTTCCGCCTCATCGACCTGTTCGAACGGTATGGTGACGACCCGGCCGCAATGCGTGTGGCCGAAACAGACATGTTTGTGCCGCTCATGGCGAGCGAGACCTCACGGAATTTGCGCCGCGTGTTCAAGCTGTCGGAGATGCTCAAGGCGGAAGCGCCGAAGGATGGGTTCAAGCCGCAGCGAGTTCATGTCATAGGCGCCGGCACCATGGGCGGCGATATCGCCGCATGGTGCGTGGTGCGCGGCATGCAGGCAAGCCTCCAAGATGTCGACGAAGCCCAGATCAAGAAGGCGCTCGACCGCGCCAAGGGCCTGTTCAAGAAACGGCTACGCGGCAAGCCCGCGATCGATGCGGCGATAGCACGCTTGATCGCCGATCCGCATGGCAAGCATGTCAAGCATGCCGACGTGATTATCGAAGCGGTCGTCGAAAAACTCGATGTGAAGCAGAAATTGTTCGCTCACCTGGAGAAGGACGCGAAGCCGTCAGCCGTCCTCGCCACCAATACCTCCTCCTTGAGGCTTGAAGACATTGCTAAAAATCTGGCCGACCCCGGACGCCTCGTGGGCCTGCATTTTTTCAATCCCGTTGCGCTGCTGCCGCTGGTCGAGGTGGTGCGCGGCATCGGAACCCGCGAGGAGGAAGTGGGCAAAGCCTGCGCCTTCGTCACTTCCATCGACAAGCTGCCGTTGATCGTCAAAAGCTGCCCAGGTTTCCTCGTCAACCGTGTGCTCGCGCCGTATATGATGGAGGCCGTGCGCCTGTATCAGGAAGGCGAGCCTCGCGAAAAGATCGACCAGGCGGCATTGAAATTCGGCATGCCAATGGGTCCGCTCGAGCTGATGGACATGGTTGGGCTCGATATCGCCGCCAAGGTCGGCGAAGAGCTGAAACTCGCGCCGTCCGGCGACAACGTGCTCGCCACACTGGTGAAGCAAGGCAAGCTCGGCAAGAAGACAGGCGAGGGTTTCTATAAATGGGTCGAGGGCAAGCCGAAGCGCGAGGACACAGTCTACGATCGGGCCGAGCTCGATCGACTCGGGCGCGAACTGGTCGAACCGATGCTCGACGAAGCCGAACGCGCGCTTGCCGACGGTGTGGTGGCAAGCGCCGATCACCTCGATGCCGGCGTGATCTTCGGCACGGGCTTCGCACCGTTCCGTGGTGGACCGCTGCATTACCGCCGCATGGACGCGCGAGCGAACGCGCCGGCCGAAGCGGCATGAGCGTGCGGAGGTCCTAGTCCGTCATGGCGGTAGAAAAGATACGGCGCGTGGCTGTACTGGGCGGGGTACGGATTCCATTCTGCCGTTCGCACACGGCCTATGCCGATCTCAGCAATCTTGACATGCTGACCGCGACGCTGAGCGGTCTCGTCGATCGCTTCTCCCTGCACGGCGCGCATATCGACGAGGTCGTGGGGGGTGCCGTCGTAACGCACGCCAAGGACTGGAATCTCGCCCGCGAGGCCGTGATTGGCAGCCAACTCGCGCCGACCACGCCGGCCATCACCATGATGCAGGCTTGCGGCACGAGCCTGCAGGGGGCACTCGGCCTTGGCGCCAAGATCGCGACCGGGCAAATCGAATGCGGCATTGCGCTCGGCACCGACACGACGAGCGATGCGCCGGTGGTGTTTCAGCGCCGTTTCGCCAAGCGCCTCATTCAGGCGTCGCGTGCCCGCGGCTTTCGCGACAAGCTTTCCGCCTTCAGAGGTTTCCTGCCTGGCGAGCTTGCGCCTCAGCCGCCGGCCACTAGCGAACCCCGTACGGGGCTCAGTATGGGTGAGCATTGCGAGTTGATGGCGAAGGAATGGGGCATCACCCGCGAGGACCAGGATCTGATTGCCTATGAGAGCCACAAGAAGGCGGCGGCTGCCTATGACGAAGGCTTCATGCACGACCTGGTCGTGCCCTGCGCCGGAGTGTTTCGCGACAATAATATCCGCGAGGACATCTCGCTCGAGAAACTCGCCGAACTGAAGCCGGTATTCGACCGGGAGAGTGGAACCATCACCGCCGGTAATTCCACGCCTTTGACCGACGGGGCGGCGGCAATCTTGCTCGCTACCGAGGAATGGGCAACCAGAACGGGTATTCCCGTGCAGGCATACCTGACGGTGGGTCGCACATCCGCTGTCGATTTCGTCGCCGGGGAGGGGCTTCTCATGGCCCCGACCGTCGCGGTGAGCGAGCTTCTCAAACGGACTGGCCTCGCCCTGCAAGACTTTGATTACTATGAAATTCACGAGGCCTTCGCGGCGCAGGTCTTGGCCACCTTGAAGGCCTGGGAGTCCGAAGACTATTGCCGGCACCGTTTAGGCCTGGACAAGCCGCTCGGCGCGATCGACCGGGAAAAACTGAACGTCAAGGGTTCCTCAATCGCTTTCGGTCATCCTTTTGCGGCTACGGGTGCACGAATCATGGCGGTTTTGGCCAAATTGTTGCAGAGTAAGAAACGGGGACGGGGTTTGATTTCGGTATGCACGGCCGGGGGCATGGGGGTCGCGGCGATTCTGGAAGGTCCGAAATAATGCGCGGTCTTACCCAAAAAGGGCCTAAAACGGGGTCCATGAGTGTCATTAGAGTCAGGGGGTTGAGCCAATTTGCCGTGGCGTCCATGATGCCACCGGCACGAGCTAGAGGAGGTGTTAAATGAAGCATTACGCGTTCTCTGCGGCTATGGGCCTCCTGACGGCTGCCGTTCTTGCTTCCGGTGGTCACGCCCAAGCATCTGCCGCCGACCCAACCGGCTATTGGATGAAGCCGGACTCTGAACGCAATGCCAAGATCCAGATCACGAGATGCGGCAAAGGCGGCGCGCAACTTTGCAGCAGCATCGTCTGGCTCGAAAACCCGAACGACAACAGGGGCCGTCCCCTGCATGACATACGCAATGAGAATCCCTCAATGCGTGACCGTCCGATCCAGGGCCTTCCGCTATTCAACGGCATGACGCGGACCGGTCCCTCGACCTGGACCGGTAAGATCTACAATCCGGAAGACGGCAACACCTATTCCGCGACGCTGACCATGGTCTCGCAAAAGCAGATCGTGCTCAAAGGCTGCAAGGCGTGGCTGCTCTGCGGTGAGAAAATGTGGCTGAGAACTTCACCGCCGCCGCAGCCGAAACCCACCGAAGAAGAGCTGATCGAAGCTTCGGCCGAGCCCGAGACGACACAGCCCGCGCAAGCGGCAGCCGGTGCGATGCCGGCCGCCAGACCTGAGCCCACGCTGGACGATCTGGTAGAAACGGCAAACAGGCCAGATGCCGCATCCGCCCAACCGAGCGTCACCGCGGCAGCTGTCGAATTGATGACGCCGGCCACGCCACCGAACGATCAGGCTGTCCGTCCGGGCTACGGTTTCCTGAGCGTATCGACGCAGGAACCGACTCCCGAAAAGTTTTCCGGGGAGAGCGTGCCAAGCATGTTCAGCATGGCCGATCCAATCGAAGCCGAAGAGATGGCACCGGCCGTAAAGACCAAGCAAGCGGCACCACTGCCTGAACCGAAGCCTCAAGCAACACAGGCGACCGCCGCGGCAACTCATCAAGCTGCACCTGCAGTGCCGGGACAGACCGCTCCTGGCGCCGGCACGCCCGAGGCTGCGCAGCAGGCTGCACTGGCCACAGATCAAGAGATGGGCCAGGAGCATGTCGTCGTGCAGCAGCCGATGACGCGCCGTCAGATGCGGGCTCTACGCAGGCAAGAGCGGCAGATGCTGCCCTGGTTGCGATAACCGAACGAGAGCTAACCCTCGACGCGTAGTTCCTTTTTGGAGAGCTTGCCGATCATGGTCTTCGGCAGCTCTTCTCGGAACTCGATCTCAGCCGGAATCTCGATTTTCGAGAGCTTCTCGCGCAGAAACGCGAGTAAATCCTCCGCAGTCACCTGCTGCCCTTCCTTCAGCTTGACGAAGGCTTTGGGCGCTTCGCCCCGATAATCGTCCGGGATACCGATCACGGTGACTTCGGCCACGGCGGCGTGCTCGTAGATGGCGTCCTCGATATGCCGCGGATAGATCTTGAAACCCGAGGCGTTGATCATGTCCTTGATGCGATCGACGATGAAGATGAAGCCGTCCTCGTCCATATAGCCCACGTCGCCCGTGCGGAAGAACCTGCCCACGAAGGCGGATTCTGTCTCCTCGGGTTTGTTCCAATATCCGGCCATGACTTGCGGGCCGGCGATGCAAATTTCCCCCGGCTCTCCGAACGGCATGTCTTGTGAAGGATTCTCGAGCGAGCGGATGGCAATTACGGTGGCGGGGAGGGGAATGCCGATTGACCCCTCTTTTGGCGTATCGAGCGGATTGCAGGCGACGACGGGTGACGTCTCGCTCAAACCGTATCCCTCCACGACCTTGCAGCCGCTTGCCGCCTCGAAGCCTCGCTTGACCTCGATCGGCAGCGCGGCGCCTCCCGAGATGCAATATTCCAGCGAGGAAAGATCGAAACGGGCGATGCGGGGATGGCGCAGTATGGCGTTGTACAAAGTCGGTACGCCGGGCAGGAGCGTCGGACGCAATTTGCGGATCAACTTCAGTGTTTCTTTCAGATCGAATCTCGGCACGAGAATGATCTCCATGCCATTGGTGATGGCGAAATTCATCACCGCCGTCATGGCGAACACATGAAACAGGGGAAGGATGCAGAGGATACGGTCGTCCTTGGGGGGGCGGTTCTGCCACACCTTCACCTGAGCGGCGTTGATCGAGATATTGGCGTGCGTCAACATCGCGCCTTTCGGCGTGCCGGTGGTGCCGCCGGTATATTGCAGTACGGCGACCGCATCAGGCGTTATGGCCGGCATCTCATAGTGCCCATCATTGGCGAGCAAGTCCTGCTCCCGCACGATGCACTCTTTGACGGGCGAAGACGCGATGTGGGCGAGCTTCTTGCGCTTGAGCAGCTTGAATGCGATCGACTTCAAGGGTGGCAAGAGCGATGCGAAATGCGCGACCACCGCCTTGTCCAGCACGCCGCGTTCCAGCATCGCTTCGACCTTGTCGAAGAGGAACACGAGATCGAGGGTGACCATAATCCTGGCGCCGCTGTCTCTGAGCTGAAACGCGATCTCGTCCAGGCTGTAGAGCGGGTTGAAATTGACGACCGTGCCCCCGGCTTTGAGGATGCCATAGTAGAAGACCAGGAAGGTCGGCGAGTTGGGCAGGAACAAGCCCACTTTGACGCCAGGGCCTACGCCGAGCCTTTGCAGGCCCAGGGCGGCACGATCCGACAGTTCTCCGATCTCGGCGAAGCTCAGGCGCTTGCCAAGGAAATAGGTGCAAGGCCGCTGCCCGTAAGATGCGACCGCCTGGTCGAGCAGACTGCCGACCAGTGCTGGGCTGAAGCTCTCGTCCCAAGCCACGTCTTGCGGGTAAGATTTGAGCCAAGGCGGCGCAAAGCCCGGTGATTCGCCGCGTTTAGTCCTTGCGGACACGGTATTGGGCTTCCTCGCCATGAACCTGTGAGAGTTTTGCTTGCCTTTACCGCCGCTTAACAGGTGGGAACCGAAGCGCTAGGAGGGCAATTGGCCGCACGCTTTTTCCCGCTTATTATTATAACACGGGTGGCATGGGTGCTGCTTACGAAGATCCCGGACGCGCTTCTAGAGTTTGCTGAAAACGTGGCGCGGCCTGGCGCAAAAACGCCAATTTTCTCGGCGAATAGAGCGTCACGGCAGGTGGTTTTTCCAAGCTGGCGCGGCTAGACGCGCCCGTTTTTTAAGTCTATTCCAAGGCCTGGCTTGCCCTAGCTTTGGCTATGATTTAGCAGGGACATTAGACACGGACCCCAAAGGGGCAGGGAGAGCGAGATGGACGAGGTCGCAACCAAGATCATCGAGATTTTGCGAAAAAACATGAAGGACCCGTCGAAGCCTGTCGCGCTCGAAACCCCCCTCAGCGAGCTTGAGATTGAATCCCTCGATCTCGCGGTGATCGTGTTCGACATAGAGGATACTTTCGGTATCGAAATCCCGTATAATGCGAATGAAGAGGTGGAGGCGTTTGCGACAGTTGGTTCCGTCGTGGATCGCGTTAAGGGGATCATCGCAGAAACGAAGGCTTCCGGAGCAGCAGCTTGATCCAGCCATCCGCTCGGGGAGCCTTCCCGGGACGTCGACCAGGCTTGGGAGTACGGCTTAGCACTACATGACACACACTAACGGGCGCAGGCGCGTCGTGGTCACAGGCCAGGGCGTGGTCACTCCTTTGGGAACGGGCGTAGAGAAATTCTGGTCCGCTCTCAAAAGCGGGACGTGCGGCATACGCCAGGTTCAGAGTTTCCCCATCGAAGACCTCTACATCACCATCGCCGGTGAGGTGCCGGACTTCGACCCGAAGGAGAGGCTCCAGAGCAAGGCGCTGCTGCTAGCCGACAAGTTTTCGCAATATGCCGGCTGCGCGGCGCAGGAAGCCGTGGCCATGGCGAAGCTCGACGTGCCGCTCAAGGATCAAGCAGGCTATCGCGCCGCCTGCATCATCGGCTCGGGCGTTGGTGGCCTCACCACACTCGAGTTCTCCTACAAAATGCTCTTCAAGGAGAATAAGCGCGCCACTCATCCACTCACACTGCTCAAGGCGATCGGCAGTTCGGCCTCGGCCCATGTTAGTATCGAATACGGCATCAAGGGTCCGACCTTCGGCGTGGTCAGTGCCTGCTCAACCGCGACCCACGCCATCGGTCTTACCTACCGCATGATCCGCGAAGGACTGGTCGATCTGGGCCTCGCTGGCGCTGCCGAAGCCTCACTCAATTGGGGTGCGACGCGGGCGTGGCAGGCCATGCGCGTGCTGAGCCCTGACGGTCTGTGGCCTTTCGCTAAAAAGCGTAACGGCACGGTACTGGCCGAGGGTGCCGGGATCCTGATGCTCGAGGAATATGAGCATGCCAAGGCGCGAGGTGCGCCGATCTTCGCCGAGCTCATGGGCTATGGCATGACCGCCGACGCCGCCGACATGGTCAATCCCTCGATCGATGGTGCCTCGACCGCCATGCAGATGGCGCTTGACGACAGTGGCCTGGCGCCCACGGACATCGATTACATCAATGCCCACGGCACGGCGACGGCGGTCAACGACATCAACGAAACGCGAGCCATCAAACGCGTGTTTGGCAATGCCGCGAACAAACTCTCCATCTCGTCCACCAAATCGATGCACGGCCATTGCCTCGGCGCTGGCGGTGGCATCGAGGCCGTGGCGGTTCTCAAGGCTATCGAGGAAAAGTTCGTGCCGCCGACGGTAGGCCTCGACGAACCGGACCCGGAATGTGACCTCGACTACACGCCGAACACGGGCAAGAAGCGTGAGGTCAATTACGCGATGTCCAATTCCTTCGCGTTCGGCGGCTTGAACGCGGTGCTGGTGTTCGGCCCGGCGCCGGCCTAAGGCCTTATCTCTAGATCAGTCCCAGGCCGCGGAAGCTCGCGTGCCCCTGCTTGCCGACAATGATGTGGTCATGCACGAGCACGCCCAGCGGCTTGGCGGCGGCCACGATCTGCTTGGTCATCTCGATATCGGCGCGCGACGGTGTGGGGTCGCCGGATGGGTGGTTATGCACGAGCACGATAGCCGTGGCTGATAGCTCAAGCGCCCGCTTGACCACCTCCCGCACATAGACCGGGGTATGATCGACGGTGCCTCTCTGCTGCACCTCGTCGGCAATGATCTGATTGCGTTTGTCCAGGAATAGGATGCGAAACTGCTCCTTGGCCTCGAAGCCCATCGAGGCGCGGCAATAGTCTAGCACCTGCGACCAGGACGACAGCACGGGGCGCTCGAGCACTTCACCTCGCATCAGCCTGAGCGCCGCGGCGCGTACGAGCTTGAGCTCGGTGATGGCCGCGTCACCGATACCAGGCACCTCGCGCAGGAGGTCTTCGGGCGCATTGACAGCTTCGGCGAAGGTCCCGAAGCGGGCGAGCAACGCCTTGGCAAGCGGCTTGGTGTCCCGCCGCGGCATGGCGCGAAACAGGACCATCTCAAGCAGCTCGTAATCGGGGAGGGCATCGGGTCCGGCGTCGCGGAAGCGTTTTCTCAGGCGCTCGCGATGTCCGTAATAATGCGGCTTGGCGACATCTTTGAAGCCCATTGAGCCTTGCGCGCTAGTGGCGTCCGTAGGGCGGCTGGTCGAGGCCTCGCGGCGAGAGTGTGAACACTTCGCAGCCCGTCTCGGTTACGCCGACACTGTGCTCGAACTGCGCCGACAATGAGCGATCACGGGTGACCGCTGTCCAGCCGTCCGACAGGATCTTCACATGCGGTTTGCCGAGATTGATCATCGGTTCGATGGTGAACAGCATGCCGGGCTTGAGCGGCAAGCCTTCGCCCGCTTCGCCATAATGCAGGATGTTTGGCCGATCGTGGAATACGAGGCCGAGGCCGTGGCCGCAGAAATCGCGCACCACGCTGCAACGTTCGCCTTCGGCATAAGCCTGGATAGCAGCGCCGATATCACCGGTCGTGGCGCCCGGCCCTACGGCCGCCACACCCCGCATCAGGGCATTGTAGGTGACCTCGAGCAGGCGCTCGGCCGCCCGTGAAATCTTGCCGACGGCATACATGCGGCTCGAATCGCCGTGCCAGCCATCGACGATCAGGGTCACGTCGATATTGAGAATGTCGCCCTCTTTGAGGACACGGGTCCCGGGAATACCGTGGCAGACGACATGATTCAGAGAGGTGCAGATCGATTTCGGGAAACCGCGATAATTAAGCGGCGCGGGAATGGCTCCGTGCGTCGAGGCGAAATCGAACACGAACTTGTCTAGAGATTCAGTGGTTACACCGGGCTTGACCTTCCCGGTCAGGAGGTCGAGCACCTCGGCCACAAGTCGGCCGGCCTTCGCCATACCGGCAAAAGCATCCGGTCCGTGGAGCTTGATCTTGGTGTCGCGCCCCTGGGCGCGGGCAAATTCGAGATTGGACATGGGAGCGATTATAGACCCTAGGGTGTCTCACTTAAGAGGAAGCAGCCCGATGTGCAACGGGCACGAACGGCGGGACAAAAGTGGGTGTGGGGGGCAATAATGCCGAAACCATGACTACCGGCAAAGATACCAAACCCGATATCGTCGTCGCAGCCCTTGTCGTGATTGGCGAGGAGATCTTGTCGGGCCGCACACGCGACGAGAACATCGCCTATATCGGCGCCTATCTCTCACGCGCCGGCATCGCCTTGCGCGAGGTGAGGGTGATCGCCGACGAAGAGGAGGAGATCGTTGCGGCAGTCAACCAACTCCGCCACCGCTACACTTATGTTTTCACCACGGGCGGGATCGGTCCTACCCATGACGATGTGACCACCGATGCTATCGCCAAGGCCTTCGAGGTCGGTGTCGGGCTGGATGACGATGCCGTCAATGCTCTGCGCCGGCATTTCGACGACAAGGAGCTGACACAGGCCCGCCTCAGAATGGCCAGAATACCGGACGGCGCCGAACTGATCGATAACGCCATCTCGCGTGCGCCCGGATACCGGATCGGCAACGTGATCGTCATGGCTGGTGTCCCTCACATCATGCAGGTCATGCTCGACGCAGTACTGCCGAAGCTTGACAAGGGGCAGCCCATGCTCACCCGTTCCGTGCGCATCGACGCACCCGAGGGCGATGTGGCGGCACCGCTTGCTGCACTGCAAACAGCATGTCCAAAAGTACAGATCGGCTCTTATCCCTTCTTCGAACAGAAGCGCCTCGGCACCTATGTGGTCCTCCGCTCGACCGACGAGCAAAGCCTCGATGACGCCTATGAGGGCCTATGGAGGATAATTGTGGAAAACGGGTTCGAGGCTGCCAAGGCCGAGACCGGTTAACCATTTCCTAGCCAAAAAACGAATCACTTGCGCTCGGGGGGTGCCGCCTCTGAGCACCACGTTCGGTCAGTGAGTCGAACTCCATTCGCTCCAATGAAAGTGCATCAGTGCGTGCGTCGCATCGTGGTCACGCGACTCAAAGATAGAGATGCAATGCGCATCCGGTCGCGATGTCGAAGACGCATCGTCACGCTATGAGAGATGCGCAACTGAAATCGAATTCGCAAGTGAGATGATGCGCAGCGATGCAAAGGACGCACGAAAGCCGCGATGCCAACGCCAGGCTATATGCCGGGAATTGTTGTGTAACTATTTGATTTTATAGGGGAAAAATAAAGGAGGCGCGGGGACGAGCCCCGCGCCTTTTTGGAAGTTATCTCTTCTTCTTGGCGGTCTTACGACGAGCGGTCGACTTCTTCGCCGCCGTCTTCTTAGCCGGCTTCTTAGCCGTCTTCCGCTTCGCTGTCTTCCTCTTCGCTGCTGCCATAGTTCATCCCTCCTTCAGGGCTGGCTGGCTGTCAAAAACACTCTAACTACATCCACTCGTCGCTCCGCACGTATCGCATTTGAGACAGGTGCCGTTGCGAACAAGAGTGAAGTTCCCGCATTCTCCACAAGCTTCCCCTTCATAACCCTTAACGCGCGCTTCGGCGAGTAAATGCATCGCGTCGCGCGTGTCAAGAGTTTCGATGGCATGCGTGAGGTCGGCCTGCGATGAGTGGGGTTGGATAGATGCGGTGGCAAGGCTTGTGACGCCGGGCACAGCATCCTCAGCCGGTCTAGGCTGCAATGCATGCGCCTGTGCGGCAGTGCCTTGCGCATTGCTCGGCGCAAAGAGCTTCCGCTCGCCCACCCGACCACGGGTGAAGCCTGGCGAGACGAGAGCTTCGGTGGAACGCTTGCCTTCGCCCGCGTCACCGGAGCCGAGTGTTGTACTGCCGATCTCATTTGGATCAACATGAGCAAGCTCGTAGCGTCCTAAATAGGAAACTGCAAGCTCTCTGAACAAATAATCGAGGATCGAGGTCGCGTTCTTGATTGCCTCGTTCCCGCGCACCGGACCCGCCGGCTCGAAGCGCGTGAAGGTGAAAGCATCGACGAACTCTTCCAAGGGCACGCCATATTGCAGACCGACCGACACCGCGATGGCGAAATTGTTCATGAGCGAGCGGAAGGCAGCGCCCTCCTTGTGCATGTCGATGAAGATCTCGCCCAGCCGGCCGTCGGCATATTCACCAGTCCTTAGATAGACCTTATGCCCGCCGACGACGGCCTTCTGGGTGTAACCCTTGCGCCGGTCGGGCAGGCGCTCGCGCTCGGCGCGGACACGCATCCGCTCGACGATGCGCTCCACCACGCGTTCGGCGACGACCTGGGCGCGCTGAACTTGCGGCTGGTCGGAGGCGATTGCCTGAAGCACCTCGTCCTGCTCATCCTCCTCGTCGGCGAGGAGCTGGGCGTTGAGCGGCTGCGACAGCTTGGAGCCGTCGCGGTAGAGCGCATTGGCCTTGAGCGCGAGGCGCCAGGACAGGAGGTAGGCCTCCTTGCAGTCCTCGACGCTCGCGTCGTTCGGCATGTTGATGGTCTTGGAGATGGCGCCGGAGACGAAAGGCTGCGCCGCCGCCATCATGCGGATATGGCTCTCGACCGACAGGAAGCGGGTGCCCTTGCGGCCGCACGGCGAGGCGCAGTCGAATACCGGCAGATGGTCGGGATTGAGCCCCGGGGCACCCTCGAGGGTCATCGCCCCGCAGGCATATTCGTTGGCGGCTTCGATCTCGCGCTTGCCGAAGCCGATCTCGGCCAGGAGGTCGAAATCGGGCTGGTCGATGCGCTCAGGGGAGAGGCCCAGGACACCGGTCAGGAAATCCTCGCCGAGCGTCCATTTGTTGAAGGCGAATTTGATGTCGAAGGCGGACGCCACCGCCTTGTCCACCGCGGCGATCTTCTCGGGCGTGAAGCCTTTGGCCGCCAGCGTCTCGTGATTGACGCTTGGGGCGCCGACCAGGGTGCCGTGGCCCACCGCATATTCCACGATGCGCTTGATGGGCTCCTCACCATAGCCAAGCACACGCAAGGCCTGGGGCACCATACGATTGATGATTTTGAAATAGCCGCCGCCGGCGAGCTTCTTGAACTTCACCAGGGCAAAATCAGGCTCGATCCCGGTCGTGTCGCAATCCATCACGAGGCCAATCGTGCCGGTCGGTGCGATCACCGTGGCCTGGGCGTTGCGATACCCGTGGGCCTGGCCAAGCTCGAGCGCCTGATCCCAGGCCTGCACGGCATGAGCGACGAGCTGCCGATCCGGGCAGGACGCATGGTCGAGAGGCACGGGCGCCGTGGCGAGGCCCTCATAGCCGTCTTTCTCGCCACGGGCCGCGCGCGCATGGTTTCGCATCACGCGAAGCATCTGGTCGCGGTTCGCCTCGTAGCCGGGGAAGGGGCCATGCTCCCGCGCCATCTCGGCGCTCGTGGCATAGGAGACGCCGGTCATGATGGCGGTGAGGGCGCCGCAGAGCGCGCGTCCCGCCGCCGAGTCGTAAGGAATGCCCGAAGCCATCAGCAGGCCGCCGATATTGGCGTAGCCAAGCCCAAGCGTCCGGTATTCATATGAGAGTTGCGCGATGCGGCGCGAGGGGAACTGCGCCATGGTCACGGCGATCTCGAGCACGATCGTCCAGAGCTTGATCGCGTGCTCATAGGCCTCGAGATCGAAACTGCCGTCCTCCTTGCGGAACGCCATCAAGTTCAGCGAGGCTAGATTGCAGGCGGTATCGTCGAGGAACATGTATTCCGAGCAAGGGTTCGAGGCCTTGATGGGCCCCGCCGCCGGGCAGGTGTGCCAGTCGTTGATGGTGCTGTGGAACTGGATGCCTGGATCGGCGCAGGCCCAGGCGGCATGACCGATCTGCTCCCACAACGCATGGGCTTTCACCGTCTTTGCCACAACACCATTCTTGCGGAAGGTCAAATTCCAGTCGCCTTCCGTCTCGACCGCGCGCAGGAACTCATCGGTGACGCGCACCGAATTGTTGGAGTTCTGGCCCGAGACGGTGCGATAAGCCTCCGAATCCCAATCCGTGTCGTAGATCGGGAAGTGAATCGATGTGTAGCCTTGACGGGCGAACTGGATCACCCGGCGGATAGAATTGTCGGGCACCTTGGCACGACGGGCGGCTTTCACCTCGCGCCGCAGGGCCGGGTTGCGCTTCGGATCGAAGCAATCGTCCCCATCGCCCTCGCAATTGACACAGGCCCTGAGGATGGCGTTCAGCCGCTCAGCCATGATCTTGGAGCCGGTGACGAGGGCCGCCACCTTCTGCTCCTCAACGACCTTCCAATTGATGAAGTCCTCGACGTCGGGATGGTCGATGTCGACCACGACCATCTTGGCGGCGCGGCGCGTGGTGCCGCCGGACTTGATGGCGCCGGCGGCCCGGTCACCGATTTTGAGGAAGCTCATCAGGCCGGAGGACTTGCCTCCGCCTGACAACGGCTCGTTCTCGCCGCGAAGGCGCGAGAAATTCGTGCCCGTGCCCGATCCATATTTAAAGAGGCGTGCCTCGCGCACCCAAAGATCCATGATGCCGTTCTCGTTGACGAGGTCGTCATTGATGGACTGGATGAAGCAGGCATGCGGCTGGGGGTGCTCGTAGGCCGATTCTGAGGCCTGCACTTCGCCGGTGCGGAAGTCGACATAATAATGACCCTGGCTCGGGCCATCGATGCCATAGGCCCAATGCAGCCCGGTATTGAACCATTGCGGGCTGTTGGGCGCCCCCATCTGCATGGCGAGCATGTAGCGGAGCTCGTCGAAGAAGGCGGAAGCATCCTCTTCAGTGGAGAAATAGCCAGCCTTCCAGCCCCAATAGGTCCATGTGCCTGCGAGCCGGTCGAACACCTGGCGTGCGTCGGTCTCGCTGACATATCTGTCCCCCTCGGGGAGGGAGGCTAGGGCCGCCTCGTCTGCAATCGACCGCCACAGCCAGGAGGGAACGGAATTCTCCTCGATCTTCTTCAGCCGCGCGGGGACCCCGGCCTTGCGAAAATATTTCTGGGCGAGGATGTCGGCGGCGACTTGGCTCCACTGGGCAGGGACTTGGAGGCGCTCGAGCGAAAACACCACCGAGCCGTCAGGATTGCGGATTTCGCTCGCGCTCTCCCGAAAGGGGATTGCGTCGTAAGGCGATTTGCCCGGCTCGGTGAATTTCCTTTCAATCCGCATCTTTATCCCCCCGACTTTTTAAAATGCCCGACTCATGAGGGTGGGCCGATTCGTGAGGACCATCAACATATATGCAAAGGGTTACCACTTTACCACTAGACCCTGTGGGTGGCCACGAGAACTTGCGGTGCACAAGACCGTGCAAAGTACGGGGAAATTGGGGGGATAAAGGACCTTTAACAACCCCCATCACCGCGATCTTCGGTAGAGCTGATCGATTTAGACGCTCGCCTTCACCCTCTGTTTACGAAGCTCTCAATATTTTGCGTCCGAGAGAGCGAGGATCGGTCGCGTCAGATGTTGCATCATTCCGCCTATGGCCGCGCGTTCGAGGCGCTGACTGTCGCCGTTGTCGACAATCGCCAGCCAATGCTTGCAATGATGCGGGCCATGCTTGCCGCCATCGGCGTCGGCCGCATCGAGACCTATGCAGGTCCAGCCGATGCCTTGAAGGCCATGTCGTCTTCCGAGCCAGATCTCGTGATTGCCGCGGCGGCGATGGAGCCTCTGACCGGCCCAGAGCTGGTCAGGACCATGCGTCACGTCGATGCGGGGCCGCTTCGCTTCATCCCCGCCATGATCATGAGCACGCCAACGAAACCCCGCCTTCTCGATGAGGCGCTGAGAGCTGGTGCGCATCAGGTCCTGGAGCTGCCCATTGCGGCGAGCACGCTCTGCCGGCGGCTCGATTGGCTGATCAATGACGACCGTCCCTACGAACTCCGTGGGGGACATTATGTCGTCGCCGGACTTGAGGAGCGTCTCGCCATGAGGTTCGAACGTTCGGCTCACGCGCCAATACAGCTTCCCGAGTCTTCACCGTTGGCGGGGGGCGCGCCGGATGACGTTGTAGTTGAAGCCATGCCTTTCCCGTTGAAGGTGCGTGCCGCCGCCAGCTAAAGCAGCGTCCACTGGACACGGGCCATCCCTTCTGCCCATAGTCCGGACCTCATGGGACTTTTCACCGAACTCTTCGCCTGGTGGACGGGCAACACCATCGGCACGCGTCTCTTCACTTGGCGCAAGGGAGTGCGCGTGGGCGAAGACGGCCTCGGCAACGTCTATTACCGTGAGCGCAATGGGCCGAGGCGCTGGGTCATCTACCGCACATTGTCTGAGCCTTCGCAGGTACCGCCGGAATGGCATGCCTGGTTGCACCATATCGTCGACGTACCGCCGACCGACGAGACATACCAGCCCCGGCCCTGGGAAGAGCCGCATCGCCCCAATCTGACTGGAACTTACGAGGCCTATCGTCCGCCTGGATCGACACTGCGTCCCAAGGTGAATAAGCCGCCCCTGGATTATGAGCCGTGGCAGCCGCAATGACAGCCGAACTCGACTCTGCTCCACCTAAGTCCGTCCAGCGCTGGTCGGCGCAGGACTATGCGCGGAACGGCCGCTTCGTGCAGGAGCTGGCGGCGCCCATCTTTGCCATGCTCGCGCCAAAGCCCGGCGAGCGCATACTCGATCTCGGTTGCGGCGATGGCGCGTTGACCGTCGAGATCAAGGCCGCAGGGGCCGATGTGCTCGGCATCGATCTGAGCGAGGAGCTTCTCACCGAGGCTAAGGCAAAGGGACTAACTGTCAGGAAGATCGACGGTCATGCCCTCGATTTCGTTTCGGAGTTTGACGCAGTATTTTCCAACGCCGCGCTGCACTGGATGCGCGCACCGGAACGCGTGATTGTCGGCGTGGCACGAGCACTAAAACCGCGCGGCCGCTTCGTGGGCGAGCTCGGCGGTCATGGCAATGTCGCGGCCATCGCCACCGCCATGCGTGCGGTGGGCACAACTAGGGGCGTCGATCCGTCGTTGGTTGCGCCCTGGTTCTTTCCCACCCCTGAGGAATACGGCGCACTTCTCGAGAAGGGTGGCTTCAAAGTGCGTGAAGTCACGCTTGTACCGCGCCCGACCCCACTCAAGACGGGCATGGAAGGTTGGCTCAGGACTTTCGGCAGGTCCTTCTTCGATCAGTTGCAGGACCCGGAGCGGACCGAGGTTCTGAACGAGGTCATGGAGCTTTTGCGCCCGTCACTCTGCGATTCGAAGGGGACATGGACCGCCGACCACATCAGATTACGCTTTTTCGCCGAGCCTTCAGCCTAAGGAAACGCCACATCCATGCCCCAATCATGGACGACGCGTTTTGTTTGCTATGGAGCGCACCGGAGGGATAGTTTGGGGGCCGTTCAACAGGTGTCTGGCGCGATGCGGTTTGTGAAAATGCTTGCAGTTTTGGCGGCCAGCCCCAGGCTGGCCTCGCTTTTGCTGGCTGTGGCTTTGACCCCAGCCATACCGGCAAGCCTTGCCCAAGCCGAGAAGATCAAGAACGAAACCGCGATATTCGCGGCTCTGGACAAGGTCACGGGGCGCATCTCGCATTTGGAGATCCCCATCAACCAGACCGTGGAGTTCGGTGCACTCAAGGTGACGCCGCGCGTCTGCACCACACGTCCGCCGACCGAAACACCAGACACCGCTACCTTCGTGGAGGTCGATGAGATCAAGCTGACCGGAGAGGAACAGCGCATCTTCACCGGTTGGATGTTCGCGGAGAGTCCCGGCCTTCACGCCGTCGAACACCCGGTGTTCGATGTCTGGCTGACCAACTGCAAGACGGCTTCCGCCCCGGCATCTTCCGCCAGCAGCGAGAATGAAGCCTCACCTGATGCGGCGGAAGCGCCGGCGGCAGAAGCGCCGCCCGCCGCCGCCGAAGCGCCGCCTCCAGCTGAACCAGCCCCGGGGGCGGATGACGAAATACTTCCGTGGGTCACTCCACCCGGCAACGCCGCTTCTAGATAACGCTGGAACTCCGGCCGGCTAACCTCGATCGCGCCGAAGCGCGCGAGATGGCCCGTGACAAACTGCGTATCGAGTAAAGTGAAGCCGCCATATTTCAACCTGGCAACGAGATAGATCAGCGCGATCTTGCTCGCGTCGCGCGCCTTGGAGAACATGCTCTCGCCGAAGAAGGCGCGGCCGAGATGCACGCCATAAAGCCCGCCGGTCATCTCGCCGTCTTGCCAGACCTCGACGGTGTGGCAATGACCGAGTGCAAACAGGTCGCGATACAGGCTCCTGATGCGCCCGTTGATCCAGGTCGAGCGCCTGCCTGAGCGCGGCGCGGCGCAGCCTTCGATCACACCCTCGAAGTCGTGGTCGATCTTCACGTCAAATCCGCCGCCGCGGATGGTTCGCGCAAGGCGTTTCGGCACATGGACCCGGTCAAGCGGCAGCACGCCTCTGCGCTCGGGCTCGATCCAGTAGAGCGCGTTGTCCTCCGCGCTCTCGGCCATGGGGAAGATGCCACAGGCATAAGCCTTGAGCAGCACTTGTGGCGTGATCTCGATCAGGACGTCGTCGATGGAGGTCACGGGTTTAGACCTTTACGCGAGTCGGATTCGGAGACAGGTGATCCTCGAGCCAATGGATATCATATTTTCCATCCACGATATCCGGTTCGGAAATGAGCGCGTTGAATAGCGGAATGGTTGTCTCGATGCCGTCGACCACGAACTCACCCAGAGCCCGTTTCAACCGCATCAGGCATTCGTTTCGCGTGCGCGCGTGCACTATAAGCTTGCCGATCAGGCTGTCGTAATAAGGCGGGATGGTGTAGCCGGCATAAGCGCCTGAATCGACCCTGACGCCGAGACCGCCGGGCGGGTGGAAATGGGTGATGGTGCCGGGTGACGGCCGGAAGGTGTGAGAATTCTCGGCATTGATACGGCACTCGATGGCATGGCCGCTGAAGGTGACATCCTCTTGTCCGAGCGACAAAGGCGCGCCTGCCGCGATCCTGATCTGCTCGATCACGAGATCGAGTCCGGTAATCATTTCGGTGATGGTGTGCTCGACCTGGAGTCGTGTGTTCATTTCGATGAAATAGAACGCGCCGTTCTCGTAGAGGAATTCCACGGTGCCGACGCCCCGATAACCCAGCTTGCGCATGGCGTCCGCCACGGTCTCGCCGATCTGCACGCGTTCGCTGTCATTTAACGCGGGCGAGGGGGCTTCTTCCCAAAGCTTCTGGTGACGGCGCTGCAGCGAGCAATCACGCTCACCGAGATGGATGGCGCGCCCCTGGCCGTCGGCCAGCACCTGCACTTCGATATGGCGCGGCTTGGCGAGATATTTCTCGAGATACACCGTGTCGTCGCCGAAGGCAGCCTGCGCCTCGTGGCGTGCAGCGGAGAGCGCAGCCTCGAGATCGTTCTCGGATGGGGCAAGCTTCATGCCCCGGCCGCCGCCGCCTGCCGCCGCCTTGACCAGGATAGGATAGCCGATATCTCGCGCGGCCCGCTTGGCGCGTGCAAGCTCCGTGACCGGCCCGGAGCCGGGTACGACAGGCACGCCAAGCTTGCGCATGGTCTCCTTGGCCTCAATCTTGTCGCCCATCAGCCGGACATGCTCGGCGGTCGGGCCGATGAAGGTAAGGTCGTGCTCTTCAAGGATCTCGGCGAAACGGGCATTCTCGGCAAGGAAGCCATAGCCCGGATGCACCGCATCGGCGCCGGTGATCTCGCAAGCGGCGACGATGGCCGGAATGTTCAAGTAACTTTCCCGCGCCGGAGGGCCGCCGATACACACGCTTTCATCGGCAAGGCGCACATGCATGGCGTCGGCATCGGCAGTGGAATGGACGGCGACCGTGCCGATGCCGAGCTCCTTGCAGGCCCGTTGGATGCGTAGCGCGATCTCTCCCCGATTGGCGATCAGGATCTTGTCGAACATCGATGAGCTAGCGTTGCTCGATCACCGCCAGCGGCTCGCCATACTCGACCGGTTGGCCGTCTTCGACGAGGATGGCAATGACCGTGCCGGCTCTCGGGGCAGGAATCTGGTTCATGGTCTTCATGGCTTCGATAATGATAAGCGTCTGACCGGCGGTGACTTGCGCGCCGACCTCGACGAAGGGTGGGGCTCCGGGCTCAGGTGAGCGGTAGGCGGTACCGACCATGGGCGAAACGACGGTGCCCGGATGGACCACGACCTCCTCGGATCGGCCGGCACGTGGCCTTTCTCTGGGGTGCGATTGCGGCGGAGGCGCATCACCGGAGCTTGTGGTCAGCGTGGTGGTGAGATTGACGCCGCGGGCGACCCGCAAGCGCTTGCCCTCATGCTCGACCTCGATCTCGGTGAGCCCGGTCTCTTCAAGCAATGCGGCCAGCTCGCGGATGAGCTCTTTGTCGAAAGTCCCCCCGCTGCCCGTCGTCTCAAGCGTGTCCTTCTTGGCCATCAGGCGGGCCTGTCCTTTTGAATGGCCGAGGCCAGGGCCTCGATGGCGAATTCATAGCCTTGCGGGCCGAGGCCGCAGATCACTCCCTTGACCGCGCGGGAGAGATAGGAGTGATGGCGGAACGGCTCGCGCGCGAAGATATTGGAAAGATGCACTTCGACGGCCGGTATGGTGCAGGCGAGCAGCGCGTCGAGCATGGCGATCGAGGTGTGGGTGAGCGCGCCGGCATTGACGATCAGCCCGGCCGCGTCCGTCCTCGCCTCCTGGATCCAGGCCACCAACTCGCCCTCGTGATTGCTTTGACGGAACTCTACCTTAAGCCCGAGCGAAGCGGCCTTTTTCTCGCAACGCGCCCGCAGGTCCTCAAGCGTCTCCTTGCCATAGACCTCCGGCTCCCGGGACCCCAACAGGTTGAGATTGGGGCCGTTCAACACATAAATCGGTTTGGCCATGGCTGACGCTGGACGCCTGATCTTGCCGGGAGGGCTGGGCATTTGGCCCGGTTGCGGCGGAGGGAACGCGCCCCTTTATCAGCTTTTCCGCCATTCGGCAAAATGGGAGCCCAAGACTGCTTAAGACCTGCCGGGCGCGCCTGCCAGCCTAGCAGATCTTGCAGCCTTTCTCCCGGACTTCCGCCACCTTCTCGGACAACCGGTCGTAGAGGTCCTCCGGCGCGCCGGGGATGGTTTGGTCGCCGATGAGATAATAGGGCGTCCCCTGCAAGCCGAGCTTCTGAGCGAGCTCGCGCGCCTCTTCCAGCGCCTTCCCGACCTCTTCGCTCTCCATATCCTTTTTCAGCTGCTCGACGTCGAGGCCAATCTCGTCGGCGATCTGCAGGACCTTGTCCTTATTCGCCTTGCCGCTCTCGCTGAACAGCTTCTGATGCATCTCGAAATATTTGCCCTGCAACTTCGCCGCAAGCGCACCCTTGGCGGCATCGTCGGAATCGTCGCCAAAGATCGGCAGCTCTTTCAGCACGACACGCACCTTGTCGTCGCTGTCAATCAGCTTGACGAGGTCCGGCATGGCGCGCTTGCAGTAACCGCAATTGTAATCAAAGAATTCGACCACGGTGACGTCGCCGTCCGGATTGCCGCCGACATAGGCGTGGTTCGAGCGGAAGAGGGCATCGGCATTATCGCTGATGGCCTTTTCCTGTTGCGCTGCCTGTTCGTCGCGCTGGCGATTGTCGAGTTCCGTCGTCATCTCGACCAGGATCTCTGGATTCTCGGTGAGATAGTTGCGGACGATGTCGGTGACATCTTTTTCCTTGAGACCAGCCGCGGGTGCATCGACCATGCCGGGCGCCGCACGCCATATGGCGGTGATGGTGGCGGCGCTGACGATGGCGGCGACAACGGCGGCCACGAGTGCGGTGGCAAGGCCAGACTTGAGGGTCATGCTGAAATCTCCGGGGGTTACGTCAGATCAATTGGTTTTCGGCACTTCAAAAGCGAGGATGTCGTCGGCTTTGATCGCGTTCGGCGTACCCTCGAGTAATCCGGCTTTGGCACGTTTGGCCTGCTGCTTGGCTTCCTTCAGACGTCCTTCATAGAAATAGGCTTCGGCGGACGCAAGTGAGGCCTGAGCCATGTATTGCTGCTTCGCTTGACCGGACTTGGTCGCGTCGGCCTTACGCGCGAAAGCCACGGCGAGCTGGCGATAGCTCCGCGCCGAATTGTCCTCGCGCGCAAGTGCGGTGCGCAAATTGCTGATCGCCTCGTCGAGATATTGTGGCTTATCGGAGCCAAGCAGCGCTTGCGCCAGCATGGTGCGGATCAATGGATCATCGGGATTGAGCCGCACCGCCTCGCGCAGGGGCGGAATGGCAGCCTCGACGTTGCCGCTCTCGAACAGGAACTGCCCCTTGACCTCATGGAAATAGGGCCAATTGGGCTGGGCAGCGATCAGTGCGTCGAACTGCGGAAGGGAAACGTTGATTCCGGACTGTCGATAGGTAGCGATCGCTCTCGCATAGGCCGCCGGCAGCGACTGGTCAGTTTTGGGATAGCGATTGAACACGATCTCGGGCTTGTCGAGAAAGCCGACGAACTTGGCCTTGACCAGATCATGCTTGAGCTGAAGCTCAGGCGAATCCTTGACTTCGTAGTAGGGGCTGGTCGTGACGAGTTCCTGCAGCTGCGTTATGCGCGTTTGCGGCAAAGGGTGGCTCATCAGATAGGGATTGATGCCTTGGATGCCTTTGAGTTTGTCGGCCATCATCTCGAAGGTCTCAAGCATGCCGCGGCCCGACTGCTTGGTGGCGTTCAGATAAGCAATGGCAGCTTGATCGGCAGAGGATTCCTCCGTCTGCTGGTATGCCAGCACGCTGCGCATGGCTGCGTCAGTGCCACCGAAGGCCGCGCCCATGCCGACTTGCCCGAGGCCTGGCGCGCCGGCTAGCGCGCCGCCGGCCATAGCGGCCAGACCAAGAATCTGAAGCATCAACGCCGCCGATCTCGCCTTCGACACTTGCGTGCGCAACCGGGCAAGATGGCCGCCGGTGATATGGCCGCTCTCGTGCGCGATAACCCCGATCACCTGGTTTGGGGTCTTCGCACCCATCAGCGTGCCGGCGTGGAAGAACATGTTGCGCCCGTCGACCACGAAAGCGTTGAAGTTGCGGTCGTTGACGATATGGATGCGGATATTCTGCGAGCCGAGACCTGCGGCGGAGAAGATGGGCTTGGCGTAGGAACGCAGCAGCGCTTCGGTCTCAGCGTCACGGATCAGCCCTTGCGCTTCGGCCGTGGTGGTCGTGGCCAGCGCCGCGATCAATCCCGTCGTCAGCCCTATGCGCAATCGCCGCGTCGCAGACTGAATTCGGGGTTTGGACGGAGCAGGCATGGTTCCGCTTGGTCGTCTGTGCGAAGATCGGGCAAAGACGCCGGTTTTCCCCATCCGGGCCAAGTCCTTGCCAAGCAAGGATTGCTTGGCTTTTGAATGCGGCGAGACCGTGACAGTAGAAGCGCCCGGACTATCAACAAAATGCGAGGTCATGAACGATAATACCGCCTTCGAGCCCCGTTCCAAGGGACTGCCTCGACCGCTTTCGGGCCGCAGCACCATCGACCCTTTCATTGTCATGGACGCGATGGGCGAGGCCAATCTGCGCCAAGCGGGCGGTGAGGACATTATTCATATGGAGGTCGGGCAGCCCGGAACCCGCGCCAGCGCGGCCCGCGAGCGCGCGCGTGAGACACTTGACGGATGACAGTGCGGCTTTCGCCAAGGCGATGCTCAAGGAGATCGGCGTGGCGACGACACCTGGTATTGATTTCGACCCGGAGCGCGGCGCAAGTTATCTGCGGTTATGCTATGCCGGGCCGGAAGCGGAAATGCGCGAAGCCGCGCGCCGCATCGCCACCTGGCTCAAGCAGTAATAAATTCCAATCTAACTCACAGGACGAAATCGCCCTTTACCAGATTATTCACGTTGACCAAGATCTCGAAATCGGCCTTGCCGTCGCCGTTCACATCGCCCTGGAGTATGTCGTTCTTAAAACGCAGTTCGCCGGCTTTCTTGCTGAAGACATTATCTCCGATGAACTTGAATTTCTGGTTGCCGTCCGCGTTGATGTTGGCGTCGATGCCTGCAAGGTCGATCTTGTCGCCGCGCTTGAAATCCCTGATCTGATCGCGATTAGTTCCCCTAACACTATCGTCTGTTGAATTGAAATCGAAGAAATCGTTACCCCCTCCACCTCTCAGGATATCCCTGCCGGCTCCGCCGACCAGAATATCGTCCCCGGCGCCGCAGGTGATCGTATCGTTACCCGACCCGCCGTTAACGACGCCTACCACGGTACCGTTTTGTCCTTTGAAGACATCGTTGCCGGCGCCAAGATTTACATCGCCATGGATGAGGCCGTAATTGCTGACTTGGTCGACATTGCTGGCCCCGTCGAATCCGTAGAAATTCCCGAAGATCGTCCCATAGTTGATGAGTTGGGAATTACCACTGAGATGATCGATGCCACCATCGTTGCCCCAAATCGTCCCCAGGTTGACGATCTGAGTTAAGCCGCCGGTGCCCGAGGTGACGATACCGTCGCTTCTTCCCGAGATCGAACCGTTGTTTAAAATCCCGATGCTCCCGGTTCCGCGAATGTCTAATGCGTCCGAGTCAGAGAGCACACTGCCGTCGTTGGAGATAAAGACCAGGCCAACGAAATCGACATCGACGGTGTCGCTGCTACCACCGGCCACACTGGCGGTTTGGCCGATATTGAGGGTAAAGTTCTCCCCATTATGCTCGATGGCAGAAGATTGGCCGAAGAGGGAGCCGAGTACCGAGATGGAAACAGACCCGGTGGACGTGATCGAGTTCCCAAGAGTGGAAAGCGACCCAGTATGGGCGATGACGCCAGCCTCGCCATCGTTCAGGATTTGAGCGACGGTGGATGCAGTAACGATCGTAAAGCTAGCCATGTTGGCCTCCGATCATTATGGGGGGGGAAGGAGCGCGAGCATCGCGGCACCAGAGCCGACCAATGTCGAGCCGTGGCCGTTCGGCGGGTGGAGGGTATCTCCAGATCGTCAAAGTTAAATGTTTTTCGGGAGTGCGGCAATGGAAGTCGACTGGGTGACTATCTAAACAGGGATGCAGGGGGAGCCAAGCAAAAGGCCCCGATGAGAAACGTCCGGGGCCTTTGCGCAATGTCGGCGGGGACCCTGCTAGGTCCAATCGATGATGTCGGCGGGGATCGCCCTACGCATACAAGCGATCCAGGGATATAACCCTATTCGTTCAATTCAGTTCCCTAGCCGCCGCGAGACCACCAACCTCTGCGGCGCGGCACGGCCGGTTCGCTTGCATCTTCGACTTTCGCCGGTTGGACGTCAGCGATATCTTCCCGCACGGTGACAGCTTCACTGAACACGGGTTGCGCTTCATCCCCGGCAGTAGCATCGACCAGTTCCTCCTGACGGTGAGGCGCGCTTTCGCGGCCTTCACCGCTGTCGCGCTCTATAGGCTCGTACGGGGATTTCGGTTCGGCATTCTTGCGCGAAGGCTCTTTGTCCGTTGACCTCGCCTGCGTCTCACGCGGCGCATCCGTATCGCCGCCGGCGCGGTCCTGGCCCCGGCCGCGGCCGCGGCGTCCGCCTCTGCGGCCTCTGCGGCGCGATTTGCGTTGTTCCGGAGGGATTTCGGCACCGATCTCGGCAGTTTCCTCGGCACTCTCAACAGCATCGTCCTCATCCTCAACCTCCGGTGCGGAGGTTTCGACAACAGGCTTCTGCGCTTCAGCGCCCGTCTCGTCGTGACGCTTGCGGCGCCGGCGGCGCGAACGGCGGCGGCCCTGCTCGCCTTCCGGCTCCTCGGCCGAAGGCGTCTCCTCCGGGTGATGCGCCCAATCCATGTGCACCACGGCGCTCTCGCCATCAATGACGGCGCCTTCCGCGCCACGCTCGATCACGAATTGCGACACATGCATGTTCTCGTCGGCGGTCACGGTGATGGGCACACGATAGCGCTGCTGAATGTCGTTCAGATGCACGCGCTTCTGGTTGAGGATATAGAGCGCGACGTCCACCGCCGTGGTGGCGACGAGAGGCATCACACCATCGGTGATGAGGCGGTCCTCGAGCGAGCGCAGGATATCGAGCGCCACGGACTCGATGGAGCGCACAATGCCGGTGCCCTGGCACATCGGACAGGAGGTGGTCGAGCCCTCGAGCATGCCGGTGCGCAGGCGTTGGCGCGACATTTCCAAAAGGCCGAAATGGCTGATGCGGCCCACCTGGATGCGGGCGCGGTCGTTGCGGAGCGATTCCTTGAGCCGACGCTCGACCAGCCGGTTGTTGCGGCGCTCGTCCATGTCGATAAAGTCGATGACGATAAGGCCGGCGAGGTCGCGCAAGCGCAGTTGGCGAGCGATCTCTTCGGCCGCCTCCAGATTGGTCTTGAGCGCGGTGTCCTCGATATTATGCTCGCGCGTCGCCTTGCCGGAGTTGACGTCGATCGAGACTAGGGCCTCGGTCTGATTGATGACGATGTAGCCGCCCGACTTCAGCACCACTTGCGGGGAGAACATCGCCGCGAGCTGGCGCTCGACCTGATAACGGATAAAGACCGGCTCCGGCTCCTTGTAAGGCTTCACGTTCTTGGCATGGCTCGGCATGAGCATGCGCATGAAGTCCTTGGCCTCCTTGTAGGCCTCGTCGCCTGCGACCAGCACCTCATCGATGTCCTTGTTGTAGAGGTCGCGGATCGAGCGCTTGATCAGGCTGCCTTCCTCATAGACGAGGGCAGGGGCCGTCGATTTCAGCGTGAGGTCGCGCACCGTCTCCCACAGGCGCAGGAGATAGTCGTAATCGCGCTTGATTTCGGTTTTGGTCCGCTGTGCGCCGGCGGTGCGGATGATGAGACCCATGCCTTCCGGAACTTCCAATTCGTCGGCGATTTCACGCAAACGCTTGCGGTCGGTAGGGTTGGTGATTTTGCGTGAGATGCCGCCGCCGCGCGCCGTGTTCGGCATGAGCACCGTATAGCGGCCGGCGAGCGAGAGATAAGTTGTGAGCGCCGCGCCCTTGGTGCCGCGCTCTTCCTTGACCACCTGCACGAGGATGATCTGGCGCCGGCGGATGACCTCTTGGATCTTGTAGGGACGGCCGCGACGGCGTCGCGCCCGTTCCGGCACTTCTTCGAGTGCATCCTCCGAGCCCACCGACTCGACACGCTCTGCTGGTGCGTCGCCGTTGCCTTCCTTCAGCGCGACTGGTTGTCCGACGGTTTCGACATGCTCGTCTTCGTCCTCTTCCTCATGCACGGAGGGGGCTGTTAGGGCATCGGTTTCGGCATCACTACTCTTTGCCGGCTCGGAAACCTCGTGAACCAGATCAGCCTGTTCGAGCACCACGCTTGGCCGGTCGTCTTCGCATGGGGTGGTATCGATTTCGTCCTCGATATCGATCTCGAAACGCGCGAGACCAATCGGTCCTGCCGGCAACGGGGCGCGTTCCTCTGGCCTCGGGGGCCGTTCCTCGCGGCCACGGCCACGACCGCGCCGCCCGCGCCGCCGGCTTCGGCCCGCAGCCTCATCCTCCGCCGCTTCTTCGGCTGACGCGCGGCTCTGTTCCGCCGCCTCTTCCTCGAGCAGGGCCTGCCGGTCGGCGACCGGGATTTGGTAATAATCGGGATGAATTTCGCTAAAGGCGAGGAAACCGTGGCGGTTGCCGCCGTAATCGACGAAGGCCGCCTGCAACGACGGCTCTACGCGCGTGACCTTGGCGAGATAAATATTGCCCCGAAGCTGCTTCTTACTCGCTGATTCGTAATCAAATTCCTCGACGCGGTGGCCTTTTACCGCGACCACCCGGGTTTCCTCCGGATGCGCCGCATCGATCAGCATTTTGCTTGCCATGTTGAATGTTCTCCGTCGCGCCGGCCGGAACAGGCGGACTATGCCGCCACACCGGGCGTGAGCCTGCGGCCCGCGCGCGCCAATGACCAATGGACCATGATTCGTCGCGATGGTGTGCCGCCACAGATGGCCGCCAGGGGAGCAACCTCGCAAGGCTAGCCTCATGATTTCCGAGGCTTAGTCTGATTGGCTGATCCTGCATCGCAATCCTCACCCGCCGCGTTTCGATCGCGGCTCATACCTGTAACGACGGCTGCCCCAAGGACAAAAACCGCCGGTTTTTCTGCGTCTTAGCCTCTGCGAAGGAGGCCCGACGCGCGAAACTTCCGCCCGCGACGCCGCCTGGCGCCCAAGGGCATAGGCTCAATGAGCCTCACTCTTATTACGGGGCAGGCAGGCGATTTGGCAAGCGTCGCTTAACCACGACTGGTTAATGCTGGCGGCAAGATCGGCCATTTTCGCCGCCGATCCGGGGAAGAAATAGACCGGAATTACTGCGGGATTGCGCATTTTTGTGCGGAAACCCGCGACCGGCAAGCGGGTAAGGGACGATGCGACATCTGCGTGCCTTAATATTGGTCACGCCCGCCTGGATTGCAGCCCTGGCGCTCCTCCTCGCGTCGGCAACTCCGTTCCACCCCGCCGCCGCCGAATCGAATCCCGCGATCGCCAAGGATGCGCGGCTCGCCGGCGACAGTGAGCGCACCCGCTTCATCGCCGACCTGTCGCGCAAGGTCGAGGTGCGCACCTTCGCGCTCGGCAATCCCTACCGGGTGATCGTCGATGCGGCCGATGTGAGCTTTCAGATGCCGGCCGGCGTCGGCAAGGAGCAGCGCGGCCTCATCACCGCCTACCGCTACGGCCTGTTCGCGCCGGGCAAGTCGCGCATCGTCATCGACGTGAGCGGGCCGTTCCTCATCGACAAGGCCTTCGTGCTCGAGCCGCGCGACAATCAGCCGGCGCGGCTCGTCATCGATCTCGTGCCCACCGACGAGAAGACCTTCCTCGCCAAGCTCGAGGAGTCGAAGCCGCAGGATGCGAACGAGACGGCGCCGCCTCTGCCGACACATGCGCCCGATCCCAATGCCAAGCCGGTTGTGGTCCTCGACCCCGGCCATGGCGGCATCGATCCCGGCGCTAAGAGCCCGAGCGGCGTCGCCGAAAAGGAGGTCGTGCTGGCCTTCTCGAAGATCCTGAAGACGAAGCTCGAAGCGACCGGCCGCTATGAAGTCCACATGACGCGCGAGGACGACACCTTTCTCCCCTTGCGCGAGCGGGTGGCGTTCGCGCAGAAGCGGGGCGCGAGATTGTTCCTGTCGATCCACGCCGATTATTTCCCCGACAAGCCGGAGATCGCCCGCGGCGCCACCGTCTATCTGCTGTCGGAAGACGCCTCCGACGAGGAAGCGAAGGCGCTCGCCGCCAAGGAGAATTTCTCCGACGTGATCGCCGGCGTCGCGCTGCCAAACGATTCCGACGAGGTGCTCGCCAACATTCTTATCGATCTCACGCAGCGCGAGACGCAGAACCGCTCGGCGGTCTTTGGCCGCTCCATTGTCGGCGAGTTGGCCGGGAAGGGAAACCTGCATACAAAGAAATTGCGCGGGGCGGGCTTCCGCGTGCTGAAGGCGCCGGACGTGCCCTCGGTGCTGCTCGAGCTCGGCTTCCTGAGCCACCCCGAGGACGAAAAGCGCCTCGTTTCCGATCCCTGGCGCGAGCGCATGGCGGGCTCGGTGGTCAAGGCGATCGATAATTATTTCGCCAAGAAGCTTGCCGGCAATCCGTTCTGAGCCAGATGTCAGATGCAGGCCCGTGATCGTTTCCTCGGCGCCGCCCTTCTCGGGCTGATATGCGCGATACCCATCGTTCAGGCTGCGAGCCGAAGCTTGCAGCCCGGGATCTTCGGACATGACGATCGTGAGGCGGTTGAAGAACAGGGCGCTCCCTGGCCGGCAATCGGGCAGATTAATGTCGCCGGCTATCGGCAGACAAGGCGATGCACGGGTTCTCTAATCGCAAACAACCTTGTGGTAACGGCGGCTCATTGCGTTATGGACCCGCGGCGCCGTACGCCATTTCTCGCGCGGCAAATACATTTTCTGGCAGGGGTCAAAGGGTCGAGTTGGCAAGGTCACGCGACGGCCAAATGTCTCCGCTTTCCTCCAGGGTACGAATATATCGATCCAAGTAAGATACCGAACGTGCAGGCGCTCGCTCGCGATTTGGTGCTCATCGAACTGAACGATGAGCTGACGGAAGTGACGCCCATGGCGCTTGGCGAGCAAACACCGCCCGCCGGGAGCGCACTGGTCCATGCTTCGTTCTCGGCCGACCGGCGCCATGCTTTGACGGCCCATTTCGAGTGCCGTCTGCTCACTGTCGAGAAAGATGTCTGGCTTACCGACTGCGACACGCATGCCGCGAGTTCCGGCGGTCCCCCAAAAGATTGGACGGAGTTTAGCCGTGGATTCGCGCGAAACGTGCGGGTATTACCGCCTAAATGTGCGATTTTATTGGGCTGTGGCCCGCGCGCCACAGATCACATGGCTGTCGGTGACGACCCCGCGCGGACGCCAGACGATGCGTGTTACGGTTTGGTAAGAGGCCCGGCTTTCCTTGGGATTCGGCGCGCGGTAGCGTTTTGTTGCCATATTTTTCGCTAGGTTTGCTTTAGGCGCCCGGCGCGACTAAAAACCGGGGTCTGGACGGGTGAATCATGGATATTACGACTTCAGGCAAAGCGCCAAAGCAGAAGCGCCGCCGCCGCGGCTTCTTCTTGCGCTTTATCGGTTTCATGTTCGCCGCGGCGATGATCATGTTCATCGCGGTGGCCGCCGCCGCCGCCTTCGTGCTGTGGAAGGTGTCGAGCGAATTGCCGGACTACGAGGTGCTCGCCAAATACGAGCCGCCGGTGATGACCCGCATCCACGCCTATGACGGCCGGCTGATCGCCGAGTTCGCGCGCGAGCGTCGCATCTACGTGCCGCTCACCGCCGTGCCCAGGCAGCTGATCGATGCCTTCATCTCCGCCGAGGACAAGAATTTCTATCAGCATGGCGGGCTCGACATTCAGGGTATCGTGCGCGCCGCGACCACCAATTTGAGCGCCTTGCAATCGGGACGGCGCATGGCCGGCGCCTCGACCATCACGCAGCAGGTGGCCAAGAACTTTTTGCTGTCGAGCGACCAGAACGTCGAGCGCAAGCTCAAAGAAGCGATCCTCGCCATCCGCATCGAGCGCGCCTTCACCAAGGAGCAGATCCTCGAGCTTTATCTCAACGAGATCTATCTCGGCGCCGGCGCCTATGGCGTCGCGGCCGCGGCCCAGACCTATTGGGGCAAGGCGCTCAACGAACTGACGCTCGCCGATAGCGCCTATCTCGCCACGCTGCCCAAGGCGCCGAGCAATTACGATCCGTTCAGGCACGCGGAGCGCGCCATCGCCAGGCGCGACTGGGTCATCGACCGCATCGTCGAGAACGGTTTCGTCACCTACGCGGAAGGGGAAGAGGCCAAGAAGCAGCCGCTTGGCGCCAAGGCGCGCACTTTCGGCGCGAAGATTCCGGCCTCGGAATATTTCGCCGAGGAAGTGCGCCGCGAGATTCTCGACCGCTTCGGCGAGGACAAGCTCTATGGCGGCGGATTGTCGGTGCGCACCTCGCTCGATCCGCGGCTTCAGCTCGCCGCGCGCAAGGCTCTGATCGACGGCCTGGTCGGCTACGATCGCCGTAGAGGCGGTTGGCGCGGGGTCGAGGACAATATGGATATCAGCGGCGACTGGGGCAAAACGCTCGCCGCCAAGCCCATGTTCAACGATATCGATCCCTGGCGGCTCGCCGTGGTGCTCGAAGTGTCGAAGGACCAGGCCAAGGTCGGCATCAGGCCCACCCGCACCGAGACCGGCAAGCTGGTCGAAGAGCGCGAAATTGGCGTCATTCCCTTCGAGGAAGTGAAATGGACCCGGTCGGGCTCCGTCAATGCCGTGCTCAAAGTCGGCGACATCATCTATGTCGCGCCGCGCCGTCCGAAGATCGGCGAAGACGGCAAGCCCACCCAGACGGAAGAAAGTCTTAAAGGTCAGTGGTCGCTGATGCAGCCGCCGGAGATCGGCGGCGCGCTGGTCGCCATGGACCCGCATAGCGGACGCGTGCTCGCCATCGCCGGCGGTTTCAGTTTCGCCCAGAGCCAGTTCGACCGCGCGACGCAAGCCCGCCGCCAGCCAGGCTCCTCGTTCAAGCCGCTGATCTACACCATGGCGCTCGACAACGGCTACACGCCGTCGAGCGTCATCGTCGACGGCCCGATCTGCATCAGCCAGGGCAAAGGCATGCCGCAATGGTGCCCGAAGAATTATGACGCAGGCTCGGCGGCTGGTCCCTCGACACTCCGCTTCGGCATCGAGAAGTCGCGCAACCTGATGACGGTGCGCCTCGCCCGCGACATGGGCATGCCGATCATCGTCGATTATTCCAAGCGCTTCGGCGTGTACGACAACCTGATGCCGGCGCTGTCGATGGCGCTCGGCGCCGGCGAAACCACGCTGATCCGCATGACGGGCGGCTATTCCATGCTGGCCAATGGCGGCAAGAAGATTACGCCGACCTTCATCGATCGCATCCAGGACCGTTACGGCCGCACGGTTTGGCGCCACGACCAGCGCGATTGTAGCAAATGCTCGGCGCGCGAGTGGAACGGCCAGGATGAGCCTGAGCTCATCGATGTGCGCGAGCAGGTGATCGATCCCATCTCCGCCTATCAGATGACCATGATCATGGACGGCGTGGTCCAGCGCGGCACGGCCACGCGCCTCAAGGTGCTGAACCGGCCGGTCGCCGGCAAGACCGGTACCACCAACGACTACAAGGACGCCTGGTTCGTCGGGTACACGCCCGACCTCGCCGTCGGCGTCTATATCGGCTTCGATCAGCCGAAGCCGATGGGACATGGCGAGACGGGCGGCAGTCTCGCCGCGCCGGTCGTGCGCGATTTCCTCAAAGAGGCGCTCGACGGCGAGCCACCGGTGCAGTTCCGCCCGCCGCCTGGCGTCAAACTTGTGAGCGTCAACCACAAATCAGGCACACCCGTGGGCGGCGGAGGTCCGGGCACCATCGTCGAAGCCTTCAAGCCCGGTCTCGAGCCGGCCGGCGCCGTCGGCATCGGCCAGGACGGGTTCGAAGGCGAGATGGCCGGAGAGGCCGAGTTGCCGCCGGACGGCGCGATGCCGCCTCCCGGTTATCGCCAGCCGCCTCCGGTCTATCGGCAGCCGCCGCCGCCAGTCTACAGGAAGCCGCCGCCGGCTAACCGCACGCCGCCGTTATTCCCCGGTTTCGGCCGTGGCGCACAATTCATGCCCCCAGGCGATGGCCGTGCTTTGACATCGCCTACAAGCGGCCTCTACTAGACCCCATATCAGCCGAGTAGCCTGGCGGAGGTTATGCGTCCGCCCGGCTCATCAATTTTTTACCGAGGATACGATGCGCGCCGAAACCGACATGGTCGTCAACGACATCAAGGAGTCCTTGTCCCTGCTCAGGAGGCATCTTTGACCCTGACCAGGCACGGACGCGATTAGCCGCGCTCGATCGCGAGGCGGAAGCTCCGGATTTCTGGAACGACAGCCGACGCGCGCAAGCTCTCATGCGCGAGCGCCGGCAACTCGACACGGCACTCACCGCCTACGACCGCATCAGCAGCGAACTCGACGATAATGTCGCCCTGATCGCGCTCGGCGAGGAGGAGGGAGATGACAGCGTCGTCGCCGAAGCCGAAGCGGCTCTGAACAAGCTCAGACAAGAAGCGCATACCCGCGAGGTTGAAGCGCTGCTGTCGGGCGAGGCCGACATCAACGACGCCTATGTCGAGATTCACGCCGGCGCCGGCGGCACCGAGAGCCAGGATTGGGCGCAGATGCTCGAGCGCATGTATGCCCGCTGGGGGGAGGGGCGCGAATACAAGGTCGAGATCATCGGCGAGACCTACGGCGAGGAGGCGGGCATCAAATCGGCGACGCTCCTGGTCAAGGGCACCAACGCCTATGGCTGGCTGAAGACTGAATCGGGCGTGCACCGGCTGGTCCGCATCTCGCCGTTCGACTCGAACGCGCGCCGTCATACGAGTTTCGCTTCCGTGTGGGTGTATCCGGCCATCGACGACACCATCGCCATCGACATCGATGATAAAGACGTGCGCATCGATACCTATCGCGCCTCGGGCGCCGGTGGACAGCATGTCAACACCACCGACAGCGCGGTGCGCATCACGCATCTGCCAACCGGCATCGTCGTGCAGTGTCAGAACGAACGCTCGCAGCATAAGAACCGCGCCACCGCCTGGTCGATGTTGCGCGCGCGCCTTTACGAAGCTGAGCTGAAGCGGCGTGAGGAAGAAGCGCAAGCGGCGGCCGCAGCCAAGACCGATATCGGTTTCGGCCACCAGATCCGCTCTTACGTGCTCCAGCCCTATCAGTTGGTGAAAGACCTGCGCACCGGCGTGGAAAGCACCAACCCAATGGCGGTGCTCGACGGTGACATCGACCGCTTCATCGAGGCGGCCTTGGCCGAGCGCATTCAAGCCGACGCAGAGGGTTAAGCCCGCGTTCGCGTCTTCGGAAAAATCAGATGACTGCCGTTATTCGGCGGCCGAGTTCAGCGGCTTGTCTTTGTCGTCGGAGCGGGACTCGAACGGCCGGTCTGAACGGGAATGGTTCTGGCTTTTTTCCGTCTTGAGGTCGGCCATCGGATCGTCCGACCGGCGGGATTTCCCTTCGAAATACGCTCCCTGCTCGATGGCGAGGCTCTGATGGAAAATATCGCCTTCAACATGCGCCTGCGACTGTAGCGTGACACGCAGGCCCCTGATCGAGCCGACCACGCGGCCCCGCACCACCACATCCTCGGCGATCAAGCCACCGATGACCTGCGATGTTTCGCCGAGCAACAGCGATCCGCAATTGATGTCGCCTTGGATCTCGCCGTCGATCTGGAGTTCGCCCTTAGACCGTACATTGCCGGTGATCGACAAATCTTCTCCGATGATGGAGGGAACCATCTTGCTCGAACTCGTGCTCTTGACGGAGGTCGAGGGCCGCTCGGCGAACGGCGATTCGGAGTCGCTTTTTTTCTCTCCGAACTTGGTGAGGTTGGCGGTGGACTCCAACTTCTTCGTAAACATGATACTTTCCCCCTCGCTACTTTGACGCGCGTCCTGGAATTGAGTGCTCTCAGGCCCGGGCCAACCATAGAACTGCCCCTTCTGATTGTCGAGGGCGTTCCCTGCGCGCGAGTTCGCATTGGTTTGCGCGTCATGGCAATATCGCAACAGTTGAAAGACGGCGCAGATGATTGACGCATCTTGGTTTTTCGGTCCTATCGCCTTCCTTTAGCCGATTTTGGTATCTCCTATGCGACAAGTGCTTAGCCTCACAAGATAGGCCGTGTTAGGGAGGCCTGCCAGAGAGGCTGCCTTGGGGGTATAGCCGGCAATTAGGCCCATGAGCGAACCGAGGCATCGCCTTACCTTGATCGACGAAGCCGCCGCGGCGTTCAGGCGCCTTTTGTCAGCCTTGGGCCTGACCCGCGAAGCGCGCGCCGAATCGGCATCGCCGTCTTCGGCGATGCAACCGATCGCCGGTGCCCTGGTCAAATGGACCGAAGAAAGCCGCAAGGTTCTCCTCACGCTGCCAGCCCAAGGAAGGGCGCTGGTGAAAAGCGTGCCCGAGCCGGTGCAGGTCGAGATCGCCAAATTGTCGAAGGGTGGCGCCCATCTCTGCCGCGAAATTTTCGCCGGCGTCCTAGTCGTGGGCTTGATTGCCATCGTCATGGGCTATGGGCGTCTCGCGCAAGGGCCGATCTCGCTGCCGACTCTGGTTCCGACCATCGAGGAGGCCATCAACGAGCAATTGTCAGGCCTCAAGGTTCAGATCGACGATGCGGTCCTGCAGCGTGCCTCGGATGGACCGGGTGTCCTGTTCCGCCTGCGCAATATCCGGCTGATCGATGCGAAAGACGGCTCGATCGTGGCGCAAGCGCCACTGGCGGCCATCGGTATGAGCGGCAGCGCGTTACTCACGGGACATCTCGCGCCGGGAAGCGTCGACTTCATCGGGCCGCGCCTCCTGCTCTTCTATAATGACGAGCAGGGGCTCACTTTGAGTTTCTCACGGCCGCCCAGCAGCGAGTCTATGCCGCAGGGCGAAGCGTCCTCAGGCCTGCCGGACGCACCGGCGATCGCCAAACGTCCCGAGACGCCGATTGGCGCCAGCTCCCGCAAGCTCGATCTGACCAGTGCCGTGAATGAAGCCTTCGTGCGCGCGCGCGCCGGCAGTGGCTCCTATCTCACAAGGTTCGGCTTCGAGGATGCTCTGGTCGTGCTCAATCATGGCGGCACGCAGACCTCCTGGCATGTGCCTGACTTCTCCATCGATCTCGACCATCGCCATCAGCGCAGCCTGATCGTCGGCCAGGCCAGCGTCGCCTCGTCCAAGGGCGACTGGCAGCTCGAAATTCGTACCGAACAGCGTCCCAGGCGCGAGAGTCTCGGCATCACCGCACTGGTGCAGAATCTCGTTCCGTCGGGCATCGCCGGCAACTTCCCCTCGATTGGCGTGCTCAAGGCGCTCGACATGGCCGTAGACGGCGAAGGCACGATGGAACTCTCCGATAGCGGAAAGTTCCTGTCGGGCGAGGCATGGCTCAGACTGGCGCCCGGCCTCATCACGCCACCCTGGGACCGCGACACCGCCATGCGCATCGACCATGGCGATATCAAGCTGCGCTATGTGAAAGAAAAGGACATCGTCGAAATCGCGCCCTCGACATTCGTCTGGGGACAGAGCCGGGCCACGATCAGCGGCACCTTCCGTCCAACGCGCGGCGCGGACGGTGTACCGGTTACCTGGGACTTCGCCTTGAAGGCTGACGATACAATTCTCGCCATCGAGGAGTTCGGTCTTTCTCCCATGAAAGTGGATGAATGGTCGGCCACGGGCAACTTCGTGCCGGCGGAAGGGCGCGTGACCGTCTCGCGCTTCGTCATTCGCTCGGGCACGGCATCGATTTCGCTCATGGGCTATGCGGTCGATGCGCCGACCTCACCGGAGATTCATCTATCGGGCGAAGTGAGCCCGATGCCGGTCGACACCCTGAAGCGGTTCTGGCCGAAATTCCTCGCAGGCAAGGCGCGGCAATGGGTGCTTGAACGGATCGAAGGCGGAGAGACGCAAGGCGGCCGCTTCGAGGTGAACTTGGCCGCGGGTCAGCTTGCCGAAATCGAACAGGGGGGCCAGGTGCCTCCGGGCACTATCAATGTCGAACTCAACCTTTCCGGCATGAGCATCGCCTATATCCCCGAACTGCCACCGGTGATCACGGGCGACGCGAAACTTGTGGTCTCGGGCGTCGAATTCTCCGTCGACATCCCGCAGGGCAAGATCGTGCTGCCCTCATCGCAGGAAATCGCCCTTGCCGACGGCACGTTCTACATTCCCGATCTGCGCATCGACCCGCAGCAAGGCGTGATCGCGTTCAAGGCGAATGGCGCCACGCCTGCGGTCCTCGAACTTCTCGACCACGAGCCGCTCGGCTACATCAGAAGCGTGGGCATGACGCCTGACTTCCTGAGCGGCACGGCAGAGGGCGGCTTTACCCTGTCCATGCCGCTCTTGGCCGATCTCGAATTCAAAGACATCAAGCTGAACGGATTGGCGCGCATCGAGAACGCCATCGCGCCGCAGCGTATCGGCGATCTGCAGGTGGCAGGTGGCGGTATCGATCTGAACGTCACCGATGAAACGATCGAGGCCCGGGGTCAGGTTCTCATCCAGAACATACCAGCCGAGGTCTACTGGCAGCGCATCTTCTACACGCCCGATGACCGGCAGCCGCCGCTTCGCGTCAACGCCACGCTCGACGAGGCCAAGCGCACACAACTTGGGCTCAAGCTCAACCATCTGATCAAAGGCCCGACGCCGGTCACCTTGTCGATGTCGCGCTTCGGGCAAAGCGACCAGAGCATCAACTTCCAGGCCGACCTCACCCAGGCGCGGTTGCAATTCGACAGTATCGGTTGGACCAAGCCGGCCGGCCGCGCGGCAAGCGTGCAGTTCGATGTGGAGCAGAAGGATAACGGTTCGCTCGATTTGCAGAACTTCACCGTCCTCGGTGACGATATTGCCGTCAACGGTTTGATCTCGCTCGATGCAGCGCACCGTCTCAAGAGCTTTTATTTTCCTCACTTCTCGGTCAGCGCCCTGACCCATGTCGAAATCACTGGCGACATCCGCGACGATAATGTGCTCGACATCAAGGTCGAGGGGCCGAGCTTCGACGGACGGCAGTTCTTCCAGTCTCTGTTTTCGGCGGAGCAGATTGCCGCTTCGGGATCGGAGAACGCGGGCGATTGGACCGGCATCGATTTCATGGCCCGGATCGGCACCGTGGTCGGCGCCTATGACACCACGGTCAAAGATCTGCAGGCCACCATGCAGAAACGCGACGGCAAGCTCGTGGCGCTCGACGCCAAGGGCAATCTGAACGGTAAAAGTACCGCCGCGGTGAGGCTCGAACATGCGGGCGGTGCCAGGCAGATCAAGGCCGAGGCGGTCGATGCTGGCTCCGCCTTTCGTCTCGTCGGTTTCTACCCAAGTATCGAGGGCGGCGAAGCCTCGCTCCAGGTTAATCTCGATGCCGGCACAGCCGGCGCGATGAATGGCACATTGTGGGTGCGAAACTTCAACTTGGTTGGCGATTCCGTAGTCGACGACGTTCTCACCGATCCGCACTCAACCGCCGTGCTCGGCGAGCGTAAGCAGCAGCAGCAACAGCGGTCGCGCATCGGGTTTACTCAGTTGCGCGCGCCGTTCAGCGTCGGCGGCGGCAAGTTCCGCCTGCATGATTCCTACATGAATGGTCCGTCGCTCGGCGCCACCGTGCGCGGCACCGCCGACTTCAAGGCGCGCACGGTCGATCTCGGCGGCACCTATGTCCCGCTCTACGGGCTCAACTCCGCCTTTCGCTCCATTCCGATTCTCGGACCGATCATCGGCGGACGGCAGGGCGAAGGGCTGGTCGGTATCACCTTTGCCATCAAGGGCAAGCTCGACAATCCCACGGTGCTGGTCAATCCGATGTCGGTGATGACACCCGGCATCTTCCGGCAGATCTTTGAATTCGATGCGGCGCCCGAGGCGGCCGCCGCCTCGCCGAGTCGCGGCTTCACCCCGCAGTAACGCCGCTAAACCGGCCGGATCAGCACGTGACGCTTCTTGCCGAGCGAAAGCTTGATCACACCTTCCGGCGTGAGGTCCGAGAGCGTCAAGAGTCTCCGGTCGTCGGCGACGGCCTCGTCGTTGATCTTGAGTCCGCCGCCCTTGATCTGCCGCCGGGCTTCGCCGGTCGAATTGACGAAGCCGACCTGCAGGCTCGCATTCAGCACCCCGAGACCCTTCTTCAGTTCGGCGCGCGGCACGTCGAGCGTGGGCAGATTGGCGGCGATCTCGCCTTGCTCGAATGTGGTCCGGGCCGTATCCGCGGCGCGATCGGCGGCGTCGCGGCCATGGACGAGAGCGGTCGCCTCGGTGGCGAGGATTTTCTTCGCCTCGTTCAACTCCGCGCCGCTAAGTTTGCCGAGCCTGGCGATCTCCTTCAGCGGCAGTTCGGTGAACAGCTTGAGGAAGCGCTCGACATCGGCGTCTTCGGTGTTCCGCCAATATTGCCAATAGTCGTAAGGGGAGAGCATGTCGGGATTGAGCCACACCGCGCCCGCGGCGGTCTTGCCCATTTTAGCGCCCGAGGATGTGGTGAGGAGCGGTGAGGTGAGCCCGAACAGCTCCACGCCGTCGCTGCGGCGCCCAAGCTCGATGCCGCTCACGATATTGCCCCACTGATCCGAGCCGCCCATCTGCAGGCGGCAGCCATAGCGTCGGTAAAGCTCCACGAAATCGTAGGCCTGCAGCACCATGTAATTGAATTCGATGAAGCTCAGCGGTTGCTCGCGTTCGAGCCTGAGCTTCACCGATTCATAGGTCAGCATGCGATTGACGCTGAAATGGCGGCCGTAGTCGCGCAGGAAGTCGATGTAGTTCAGCGTATCGAGCCAGTCGGCATTGTTGACCATGATGGCGCCGCCATCGCCGAAGCTGAGGAACTTGCTGAAGACCGACTCGATGCCGGCAATATTGGCGGCGATCTCGGTGTCGGTGAGCAGCTTGCGTGCCTCGTCCTTGCCGGACGGATCGCCCACCTTAGTGGTGCCGCCGCCGATCAGGACGATGGGGCGATGCCCGGCCTGCTGCAATTTCCGCAGCAGCATGATGCTGAGCAGATTGCCGACATGGAGCGAAGGCGCGGTGCAATCGAAGCCGATATAACCGGTGACCGTCTCGGCGCGCGCGAGCTTGTCCAGGGCCGCTTCGTCGGTCGCCTGGTGGATATAGCCGCGATCCTTAAGCTCGCGCAGAAAGTCCGATTTCACGGTGTTCATTGTCTCAGCGGCCCCGACATTTTGACAGAGCCTGTAGCAGGTTTGCCCCATCAATACCAAACTCGTCATGCCCGGCCTTGTGCCGGGCATCCAATTGGACAGGAGCGGTGTGGGAAGGCACTATTGGATGGCCGGGACAAGCCCGGCCATGACGATTTGAGAAGAGGGATTAGGCGGCGCTGTCTTTGCGCTTCTTGGTCTTGCCGAGGCGCTTGTCGAGATAGGCATCGACCGTCTCCATCAGCCCGTCCATGCGGCCTTCGAAGAAGTGGTTGGCGTCCGGCACGGTGGCATGCTCGATGACGATGCCATTCTGCGTCTTGAGACGGTCCACCAGCCCGCGCACGGATTCCGTTGGCACGACTCGATCTTTGGCGCCGTTGACCATCAGTCCCGACGAGGGGCAGGGGGCGAGGAAGGTGAAATCATAGAGATTGGCGGGCGGGGCCACGGAGATGAAGCCTTCGATCTCAGGGCGCCGCATCAGAAGCTGCATGCCGATCCACGAGCCGAAGGACACGCCCGCGATCCAGCAGGTCTCGGCGTCGGCGTTATAGGCTTGCAACCAATCGAGCGCGGTGGCGGCGTCCGCCAACTCGCCCGGGCCGTTATCGAACAGGCCCTCGCTGCGGCCCACGCCGCGAAAGTTGAAGCGGAGCACCGAGAAACCGCGCCGCTGGAACGCGTAATACAGGTGATACACCACCTGATTATTCATCGTGCCGCCGAATTGCGGATGCGGATGGAGAATTAGCGCCACGGGAGAATTCGGCCCGGGCTCGTGGTGGTAGCGGGCCTCGATTCTCCCGGCGGGACCGCTGATATTGACTTCAGGCATGAACGACTGACCTCGATCGCACGTTTACTTCTGGGGGCGAACTGAAGCAGAGATGGGTATTTCTGCGGAACAAGGGAAGCGCCGCAAATCTTGACTCTTATGTCCTGGAATCTTATAGAAGATTAGAATTGTTCCAAAAAAGGCCGCTCCGGAACTGCTGGGCGCTTGGAGCGGCTTCAAATTCCGGCCGCGCTTCATAGCACGTGCGACGGGGGCTCGTGCAAGCGATTAACCGGCGGCGAAGGGCCGCAAGCTTCGGCAGAGCATGAGCCAGCGATCCTATCTCGACTACAACGCCACCGCGCCGCTCCGTGAGGACGTGCGCGTTGCCGTCATCGACGCGCTGTCGCTGACCGGCAATCCGTCCTCGGTGCATGAAGAGGGACGTGCGGCGCGCGCCGCCATCGAGGCCGCGAGGACGAAGGTGGCGAAGCTCGCCGGCGCGCGGGCCGAGGACGTGATCTTCACGAGCGGCGGCACCGAGGCGAACGCGCTGGCGCTCATCCCGCAAAGGGGCGAGGGGTCGTGGCACCTCTATGTCTCGGCGGTCGAGCACCCTTCGGTGCTGGCTGGCGGGCGTTTCCACCCCGAGACCATCACCCAGATTCCGGTGACGCCGGAGGGCGTGATCGACCTCGAAAACCTTGCGAAAGCGCTGGAAAAGCACCATTTAGGAGGGTGGCGGCCGCATGTTTCGCTGATGGCCGCCAATAACGAAACCGGCGTCATCCAGCCGGTGGCGGAAGCAGCGAAGATCGTCGAGGAAGCTGGTGGTTTCCTCCATACCGACGCCGTGCAGGCGGCGGGACGGATGAAGCTCGATATGAGCGCGCTCGGCGCCGATATGCTGAGCCTGTCGGCGCACAAGATCGGCGGACCTAAGGGCGTCGGCGCACTGGTGTTGCGCGAAGGCGTCACGGTCGAGCCGTTGCTCAAGGGCGGCGGTCAGGAGCGCCGCAGGCGCGCCGGCACCGAGAATGTCTATGGCATTGTCGGCTTCGGCGTGGCGGCGGAGCTGGCAAGCGCCGATCTCGCCAAAACCGGGGAGATTGCGGCGCTCAGAGACGAGATCGAGGCGAGGGTTCTGAGCCTCGCGCCTGATGCGGTGGTGCTGTCGGCGGGCGTGCCCCGCCTGCCCAACACCGCGTGCATCGCCGTGCCGGGCGCCAAGGCCGAGACGCTGGTGATCGGGCTCGATCTTGCCGGTGTCGCGGTGAGCTCTGGAGCGGCCTGCTCCTCGGGCAAGGTCGAGGCCTCGCATGTGCTGGCGGCCATGGGCGTTAAGCCGGAGTTGGCGCAAGGGGCGATCAGGATAAGCCTTGGTTTTGCGACCAAGCGTGCCGATATCGAAAGGTTCATTCAGGCGTTTGAGCCATTGGTGAAGCGCTTGAAGCAGGGAAGCAAGGTGGCGGCGTAACCGCCGAGAACGAAAAGGATTTTGGAGCAGAAGCATGCCGGCAGTGCAAGAGACGGTCGCCCGCGTCCGCGAGATCGACGTCGATAAATATAAATACGGCTTCTTCACCGACATCGAGTCGGTCAAGGCCCCCAAGGGGCTTTCCGAGGACATCGTCCGCTTTATCTCGGAGAAGAAGGGCGAGCCCGAGTGGCTGCTCGAATGGCGGCTCGAAGCCTATCGCCGCTGGCTGACCATGAACGAGCCGGCCTGGGCCAACGTCAAATATCCGAAGATCGACTTCCAGGACCTCTATTACTATTCCGCACCGAAGAGCACTGAAGGACCGAAGAGCCTCGAAGAGGTCGATCCGGAGCTGCTCGAGACCTATGCCAAGCTCGGCATTCCGCTGAAAGAGCAGGCGGTGCTGGCCGGCGTGCAGGGCGCGCGCGTCGCGGTCGACGCGGTGTTCGATTCCGTCTCGGTTGTCACCACCTTCAAGGAGGAGCTGGCCAAGGCCGGCGTGATCTTCTCCTCGGTGTCAGAGGCGGTGAAGACCCATCCGGAACTCGTGCGCAAATATTTGGGCTCCGTGGTGCCGATCACCGATAATTACTACGCCACGCTCAACTCGGCGGTGTTCTCCGACGGCTCGTTCGTCTACGTGCCGCCCGGCGTGCGCTGCCCGATGGAGCTTTCCACCTATTTCCGCATCAACGAGAAGCAGACCGGCCAGTTCGAGCGCACCCTGATCATCGCCGACAAGGGCTCTTATGTCAGCTATCTCGAAGGCTGCACCGCGCCGATGCGCGACGAGAACCAGCTGCACGCCGCCGTGGTCGAGCTGGTGGCGCTCGACGACGCAGAGATCAAATACTCGACGGTGCAGAACTGGTATCCGGGCGACAAGGCAGGCAAAGGCGGCGTCTACAATTTCGTGACCAAGCGCGGCGATTGCCGGGGCGCGCACTCCAAGATCTCCTGGACGCAGGTCGAGACCGGTTCGGCCATCACCTGGAAGTACCCGTCCTGCATCCTGCGCGGCGACGGATCGCGCGGCGAGTTCTACTCGATCGCCATCTCCAACGGCCATCAGCAGATCGATTCCGGCACCAAGATGATCCATTTGGGCCGCGACACGTCGAGCCGCATCATCTCCAAGGGCATCGCCGCGGGCCACTCGAACAACACCTATCGCGGGCTGGTATCGGCGCATCGCAAGGCGACGAACGCGCGCAACTACACCAACTGCGACTCGCTGCTCATCGGCGACAAATGCGGCGCGCATACCGTGCCCTATATCGAGGCGAAGAACGCGAGCGCGACCTTCGAGCACGAGGCGACCACGTCGAAGATCTCCGAGGATCAGCTGTTCTATTGCCTGAGCCGCGGCCTGTCGGCGGAGGAGGCGGTGGCGCTGATCGTCAACGGCTTCGTGCGCGACGTGCTGCAGCATCTGCCCATGGAGTTCATGGCCGAGACGCAGAAGCTGATCTCGATCAGCCTCGAAGGCAGCGTCGGATAAACCAGAAAGAAGTCGGAATGCTTGAGATCAAGAATTTGCACGCCAATGTCGACGGCCGCGAGATCCTCAAAGGTCTCGACCTCACTTTGCCAACGGGCGAGGTGCATGCGGTAATGGGCCCGAACGGCTCGGGCAAGTCGACGCTCGCTTACGTGCTGGCCGGCAAGGAGGACTACGAGGTCACCGCCGGCACTGTCACCTGGAACGGCGAAGATTTGCTCGCCATGGACCCGACCGAGCGCGCCGTCGCCGGTGTGTTCCTGGCGTTCCAGTACCCGATGGAGATTCCCGGCGTTGCCACCATGACCTTCCTGCGCACGGCGGTGAATTCGGTGCGCAAGGCCCGTGGCGAGGCCGAGCTCTCGACGCCCGACTTTTTGCGTTTCGTGCGCGAGAAGGCCAAGGCGCTCAAGATCGACCCCGAGATGCTGAAGCGCCCGCTCAATGTCGGCTTCTCCGGCGGCGAGAAAAAGCGCAATGAAATCCTGCAGATGGCTCTGCTCGAGCCGTCGCTTTGCGTGCTCGATGAGACCGATTCGGGCCTCGACATCGACGCCGTGCGCGTGGTCGCCGATGGCGTGAACGCGCTGCGTTCGCCCGAGCGCTCCATGCTGGTCATCACTCACTACCAGCGGCTGCTCAATTACATCGTGCCCGACCGCGTGCATGTGCTGTCGGACGGGCGGGTGGCACGCTCCGGCGGACCTGAGTTGGCGCTGGAGTTAGAGGACACAGGTTACGCCGAGTTCGACGGTCAGGCCGCGTAGGAGAAACGCATGGACCTTCCCGTCCAGCAATTCAGGACCAAGGCCGAGCAGGACTTTCTCGATCTCTTCACGAGCGCCGAGAAGGCGCTGCCTGGTGCGCGCAATGAATGGGTGTCCGGTCGCCGCCGCAAGGCCATCGAGGCTTACGGACATCTCGGTCTCCCACACCGGCGCATCGAGGCATGGAAATATACCGATCTCCGCGCCCGCGTGAGCGAGGCGCATCCGCTGCTGCTCGCCACCGGCTTAGCCGTCGCGGCGGCCGACATCGAGCAGGCCTTTGGCGCGAAGATCGCGGGGCTTCCTGCCTATCGTCTGGTTATGGTCGAAGGCGAGCTGCGCGCCGACCTCTCGGACCTTGCCGGATTGAAGGCGTCGGGCGTCGAAGCCATTTCGCTGGCGCAAGCCCTTGAGAAACCGCCGGCCTGGCTCAAGGCGTCACTCGGCGCGATCAATCCGCGTGCGGACGATCCGGTGCTCGCGCTCAACACGGCGCTGATGACGGGCGGCATCGCTTTGCGGGTCGGCAAGGACGTGACACTGGACAAGCCGCTTCATCTCATCCAGCTCGACGGCAAGGGCGACCCGGCCTCGGCCTATATCCGCAATGTCGTCGTGGCCGAGCCGGGCAGCGCGGCGACCTTGCTGGAAAGTTTCGGCAGTCTCGGAATGAAGGGGTTGCAACGCAACGCCGTGACCGAAGTCCTGGTCGCCGACAAGGCCGCCATCGATCACATCAAGCTGCAGCTTGAAGTGGAGGATGCTCTGCATCTCACCACCTGGCTGATCAAGCTCGGCGCCGATGCCCGCTATAATGCCTTCGTGGTCTCGCTCGGCGCGTTGCTCGCCCGCAACCAGATCTACGCGCAGTTCACCGGCGAGCACGCCGCCGCCAACATCTCCGGCGTCACCATGCAGCGCGGGCGCCAGCATTGCGACACCACCATCCTGGTCGAGCATCTCGTGCCGCATTGCAACACACGCGAGCTGCTGAAGGTCGTCCTCGACGACGAGGCACGCGGCATCTTCCAGGGCAAGATCGTGGTCGCGCCCGGCGCGCAGAAGACCGACTCCAAGCAGATGGCGAACGCATTGCTGCTGTCGGAAGGGGCCGAATTCGACTCCAAGCCCGAACTTGAGATTTTCGCCGACGACGTGGTCTGCGGCCATGGCTCGACCTCGGGCCAGATCGACGAGGATCTGCTGTTCTATCTCGAGGCACGCGGCATTCCGGAAGAAGAGGCGCGGGCGCTTCTGATCCAGGCTTTCGTCGGCGAGGCGTTCGAGAGCGTCGGGAACGAGGCTCTGCGCGACGCCTTCGCTGCGGCTTCCGCCGAGTGGCTCGGCGTCGATTTCGACTGAGGAAGCGGCCGATGACCGTCCTGACACCGACAGCCAAGGATCTCCAAGCGGTGCAGGCGCCCTACGACGTCGAGGCGATCCGCGCCGACTTCCCGATCCTGACGCAGAACATCCACGGCAAGCCGCTGGTCTATCTCGACAACGGCGCCTCGGCGCAAAAGCCGCAAGTGGTGCTCGACACCATCCAGCGCGCCTATGCCGAGGAATACGCCAACGTCCATCGCGGCCTGCACTATCTCAGCAATCTCTCGACCGCTAATTTCGAGAAGGCGCGCGAGAAGATCAGGCGTTTCATCAACGCGCGCTCCGACGAAGAGATCATCTTCACCCGCAACGCCACCGAGGCGATCAATCTTGTGGCTTCATCTTTCGGCCGGCCGCGCATCGGCGCGGGCGATGAGATCCTGCTCACCATCATGGAGCATCACTCCAACATCGTGCCCTGGCATTTCATCCGCGAGCGGCAGGGCGCGGTGCTGAAATGGGCGCCGGTTTCGGACGACGGCGAATTCTCGCTGGCCGAGTTCGAGCGCCTGATCACGCCGCGTACCAAAATGATCGCCATCACCCATATGTCGAACGTGCTCGGCACCATCGTGCCGATCAAGGAAGTTGCGCGCATCGCGCATGCACGCGGCATTCCCGTGCTGGTCGATGGCGCACAAGGCGCGGTGCATCTCACCGTCGATGTGCAGGACCTCGACATCGATTTCTATGCCCTCACCGGACACAAGCTGTACGGCCCGACCGGCATCGGCGTGCTCTACGGCAAGCGCGAGCATCTCGAAGAGATGCCGCCTTACCAAGGCGGCGGCGAGATGATCGGTTACGTCACGCGTGACGAGATCACTTATGCCAAGCCGCCGCACCGCTTCGAGGCGGGGACGCCGGCCATCGTCCAGGCCATCGGGTTCGGCGCGGCCATCGATTATGTCGAGAACGTCGGGCGCGAGCGCATCGAGGCGCATGAACGAAGCTTGCTGGCCTATGCCACGGAGCGGCTGTCCGAATTGAACTGGCTGCGCATCTACGGGCAAGCCAGGGACAAAGGCAGCATCATCTCCTTCAATGTCGATGGCGCCCATCCGCATGACGTGAGCACCATCCTCGACCGCTATGGCGTTGCGGTCAGGGCCGGAACCCATTGCGCCGAGCCGCTTCTGGCGCGTTTCGGGACGACCTCGACATGCCGCGCATCATTCGCCATATATAATACGTTTGCAGAGGTCGACCGTCTGGTCGAGGCGCTGAAGAAAACGCGTGAGATGTTCGCTTGAACACGATGGACAAAGTGACGGACAAGAATCGGGAAAAGGAAGACGTGGCGCCTGAAGCCGCGCCGGACGAGATCAAGGCTTGCGTCGGCGCGACCGGCGGCGAGGAGGGTGCTGGCACCGAGGGTGCTGGCACTGAAGGTGCGGCTTCCCAGCCTGGCTCTGCCATCCCGCCCGAGGAACTCGAACGCTTGCGTGCCGACCTGGTCGCCGCGCTGAAGACCGTCTACGACCCTGAGATTCCCGTCGACATCTACGAGCTCGGCCTGATCTACCGGCTCGAAGTGGATGTCGACCGCAATATCGAGGTCGACATGACGCTCACAGCGCCGGGCTGCCCGGTCGCTGGTGATATGCCTGGTTGGGTCGAGAATGCCGTCTCTTCGGTGCCGGGTGTGGGGCAGGTAAAGGTCAACCTCACCTTCGACCCGCCCTGGGACATGAGCCGCATGTCGGATGAGGCTAAGCTTGCGCTAAACATGTTCTAAACTACGGCCCTTGAACCACGGCGCGTTTTATCCCACCTTCGAACCATGACCATGCAGTCCCGACCGCAAGTGATGAGCCTGACCGAAGCCGCCGCCGAGCGCTTGCGGGCGCTTACGGCTGCGTCAGGCGAGGGTATCGAAGGCGTGCGCATCGGCGTGAAGAACGGCGGCTGCGCCGGCATGGAATACACCATGACCTACGCGGATGCCCGCGGGCCGCATGACGAGGTGATCGAAGACAAGGGCGTGAAGCTCCTGATCGATCCGACCGCGGTGATGTTCCTGCTCGGCACGGAGATGGACTACAGAAGCGACCAGATGCGTTCGGGCTTCGTATTCAACAACCCGAATCAGACGAGCGCCTGCGGCTGCGGCGAGTCGGTCACCCTCAGGCCTGCTGACGCCGAACCTTCAGAGTAATTTTTTTTTAAGGGATGCGCACCGGGCGCATCATGAAGGCGGGGACGTGGTCGCCCATGCCCTTCTGTCCCTTGGTTGAAGCTGCCGGCTGAGGCGATGGCCGTGCCGGTCTGTCGTTCTGAGCCGGTTGCGCGGGACGGTGTTGCTGCTCTTTGCGCTCGCCGTGATGCTTGTGCTGATTGTGCCGTGCGTCATGGCGGTGATCGTCCCGTTTCTTGACACCGTCGCCATGGCCCCCGTTGTCGCGCTGGGGCTGGCCATTCTTGTGGGGCGCTCCCTTATGGCGCCGCCCGCGTCCGCCGCGGCGATGACGTCCATAGCCGTTGGCCGTGTCTGAAACGTCACTCATCTCTTCTTGACTCGGCGCGCCGTCGAGCCAGGGAATCTCCTGCTTGAGCATCCTCTCGATGGCTTTAAGGGCCTTGAAGTCCTTAGGCGTCACCAGCATGGCGGCATAGCCCTCGCGGCCTGCGCGTCCCGTGCGGCCGATGCGGTGGATGTAATCCTCGGGGTGGATCGGCACGTCGTAGTTGAAGATATGACTGACGTCGGGAATGTCGAGGCCGCGCGCCGCCACGTCACTCGCAGCGAGAAAGGCGATGGTGCCGTTGCGGAAGGCGTCGAGTGTCGCGGTACGCTGGTGCTGATCCAAATCGCCATGCAGCGCGCCGACACTGAAGCCGTGGCGCTGTAGCGAGCGGAACAGGATGCCCACGTCTTTCTTGCGGTTGCAGAAGATGATGGCGTTCTTGACGTCCGTCTCACGCATCAAGGCGCGGAGCGCATCACGCTTGGCGGCCGGATCGTCAGGGGCTTTCTTGAGACGCTGCACGATGGTGGCGGCTGCGGTTGCCGGGGGCGCCACTTCGATACGTTCGGGATGATGCAGGAATTTATCGGCGAGGCGTTGAATTTCGGGCGGCATGGTCGCCGAGAAGAAGAGAGTTTGCCGCGTGAAAGGAAGGAGTTTGCAGATTCGCTCGATGTCGGGGATGAATCCCATGTCGAGCATTCGGTCGGCTTCGTCGACGACCAGGATCTCGATGCCGTTGAGAAGCAGCTTGCCGCGTTCGAAATGGTCGAGCAGACGGCCCGGCGTGGCGATCACCACATCGGCGCCGCGATCGAGCTTGCGGTCCTGGTCGTCATAGGACACGCCGCCGATCAGGAGCGCCATGGTGAGCTTGTGGTTCTTGCCGAGCGTCTCGAAATGTTCGGCGACCTGGGCGGCAAGCTCGCGGGTCGGCTCGAGGATCAGGGTTCGCGGCATGCGCGCCCGGGCGCGCCCGCGTTCAAGCCGCGTCAGCATCGGCAGGACGAAGGAGGCGGTCTTGCCGGTCCCGGTCTGGGCGATGCCCAGCACGTCGCGGCCGGCGACGGCGTGCGGAATGGCGTTCTTTTGTATCGGGGTGGGGGTTGCAAAGCCTGCCGCGGTGACGGCGGACAAAACGTTCGGACTTAAGCCAAGATTTTCGAAGCTCATGCGTTAGCTAAAATTCCGCGTGGGCCTAGGGCGCCACGCGTATCTTCTTTCTTTCTATAGGCGCAAGGATTTGTGATTCGTGGGGTTTGCGCAAGACGCCACTCAAAGCATCGGGCTGGTATGCACGGCAATGCTTGGCATTGAGATAGTAGGAGCCGCCCATCGGCGCAAGGGGCAAAAACGCGCAACACGATGGCTAAATCGTGGGGCGAGAGCCCCCGGAACCGCTATATTCCACCCCGGTTCGACGTCACAAAGGACAGCTTGCAGATGACCGATAACGACCATGCCAATGTGGAGATCCGGCCGCCGTTCCTGTTTCTCGGTGCGCTGGTGATTGGCTGTTTGCTGACCCTGGCCCTGCCGCTCGGGACGCGACTGGCCTCTCCCAACGGGCTGGCGTTGACCACGGGTCTGGTCTTCATGGGGATCGGCCTGCTCCTTGCGGTGCTTGCCGCCAATCGCTTCCGCCTCGCGGGAACACCCGTGCCGGTGGACCGGCCGGTCACGGCGCTGGTTACCGTCGGGCCCTACCGCTTCACCCGTAATCCGATCTATATCGGCCTGATCCTGATTTATTTCGGTCTGTCCATCGTGCTTACCAGCTTCTGGATGCTGGTCTTGCTGGTCCCCATGTTGGTCATTTTACAGCGGCGCGTGATTGAGCGCGAGGAGGCCTATCTCGAGACGAAGTTCGGCGAGCCCTACCGCAAATACAAGGAACGGGTGCCCCGCTGGTTGTAAGGCTCAAATATCCAGAGCGTCGGGCTTGGCGAACGCGGCGCGCTCCTGGATGAAGCGGAAGCGCGCCTCGGGCTTGTTGCCCATCAGCTGATCGACGAGCTTGGAAGTCTTCTTTTCGTCCTCGGCAATTTCGACACGCAGCAGCGTGCGCACGCGCGGGTCCATAGTGGTCTCTTTGAGCTGCCGCGGCAGCATTTCGCCCAAGCCCTTGAAGCGGCCGATATCGACCTTGCCCCTGCCGTTGAATGCCGAGCGCAGCAGCTCGTCCTTATGCGCGTCGTCGCGGGCATAAAGCGTCTTGGCGCCCTGGCTTAGCCGGTAGAGCGGCGGCACGGCGAGATAGAGGTGTCCGCCTTCGATCAGCCCGCGCATCTCGCGATAGAAAAAGGTAATGAGCAGCGAGGCGATGTGCATGCCGTCGACATCGGCATCGGTCATGATCACCACTTTCTCGTAGCGCAGATCCTCCTCGCGATAGCGCGTACCGGTGCCGCAGCCGAGCGCCTGGACGAGATCGCTGAGCAGCTGGTTGTCGGCGAGTTTCGTGGAACTCGCGCTCGCCACGTTGAGGATCTTGCCCCTGAGCGGCAGCACGGCCTGGGTGGCGCGATCACGTGCCTGCTTGGCCGAGCCGCCGGCGCTATCGCCCTCGACGATGAATATCTCGGTGCCTTGCGCGCCACTCACCGCGCAATCGGCGAGCTTGCCGGGGAGACGCAGTCGGCGTGTCGCCGTCTGTCTCCCAATCTCCTTTTCCCGTTTCCGACGAAGTCGGTCCTCGGCGCGGTCGATCACCCAGTCGAGCAGGCGATTGGCCTGTGAGGGGTTACCGGTCAGCCAATGATCGAAGGCGTCGCGCAGGCCGCTCTCGACGGTGCGCGCGGCTTCCGGGCTCGACAGGCGATCCTTGGTCTGACCCTGAAACTCCGGCTCGCGGATGAACACCGAAAGCATGGCGGCGGACGTGCCGAGCGCGTCATCGGCAGTGATCTGCGCCACGCGCTTGTTGCCGATAAGCTCGCCATAAGCGCGCAAGCCCTTGGTGAGAGCGGCGCGCAAGCCCGCTTCATGCGTGCCGCCGTCAGGCGTGGGCACGGTGTTGCAGTAAGAGCTCAGAAAGCCATCGTCGCTCGCGATCCAGGCGATGGCCCATTCGACCGAGCCGTGACCGTTGGTCCGCTCGATGCGCTCGGCGAAGATTTCATCGACGACCCTCGTTTGCCCGGCAATGCGGTCTTCGAGAAAATCCTTCAATCCGCCGGGGAAGTGGAAGACGGCCGTCTCCGGTATATCGTTCTCGCCCGTGAGCAGCGCCTTGGCGCAGGACCAGCGGATCTCGACGCCGCGAAAGAGATAGGCCTTGGACCGCGCCATGCGGAACAGGCGCGACGGCTTGAACGCGGCGCCTTTACCGAAGATTTTGGGGTCGGGACGAAAGCACACTTTAGTGCCGCGCCGGTTCTTGATCGGGCCGAGGTTCTTTACCGCGCCGTCCGGCGCCCCACGCGTATAGCTCTGGCGATAAAGCTTCTGCCCGCGTGCCACCTCGACCTCCATGGTCTCCGACAGCGCGTTGGCGACCGACACGCCAACACCGTGCAATCCGCCGCTCGTCTCATAGACCTTGGAGTTGAACTTGCCGCCAGCATGCAGCGTGGTCATGATGATTTCCAGCGCCGATTTCTTCTTGAACTTGGGATGAGGGTCGACAGGGATGCCGCGGCCGTTATCGGTCACGGTGAGATACCCGTCTTTATCGAGGGCGACGGTGATATGGTCGGCATGGCCCGCCACCGCCTCGTCCATGGCGTTGTCCAGCACCTCGGCGAAAAGGTGATGCATCGCCTTCTCGTCGGTGCCACCGATATACATGCCGGGGCGCCGGCGCACGGGCTCAAGCCCCTCGAGCACCTCGATATCGGCGGCGGTGTAGCGATCCTCGCCGCCGCGCCCCCGCGACTTCTTTTCGGCGGATTTGGCCGGACGCATGGGCGCGCGCTTCAGCTCGTCATCGAGCTTGGCGAAGAGATCGCGCGCGGCGCTGCCGGTCTTGCGTTTGACGCTCATAAGCGAACGCTTGTTAAGCGAATCTGTTGACGGGAACCGCTTGTTAGCTCGCACGCGTTAAAGGCTTTTTCAAGAGTCGGCGGTTTTATGCGATTTTGCCGCCGCCTTCTTTGGTGATGACCAGCACAGAGGGGCGGGGCGGCATGCTCGGCGCGAAGTCCGGCCAGCGCGTGGCCGGATCGGCGAAACTCGAGGCCCGCTCGAAACCTTTATATCTGTCGGTGCCGTCAGTGCCGGGATGCTGCACGGCGACGAACAGGGTTTCGCCGTCGGGAGTGAAGCAGGGACCGCACATCTCGCCGCCTACGGGACAGCGGAAGAACAGTTTGGCGGTGCGCCGTCGTGCGCCTTCCGTCTCGAGTGCGTAGAGGCCGTCGGCTCGGCCGGTCGGCCACGGCTCGCCCTGATCGGTGCTGATCCACAGGCGCCCTTCGGCGTCGATCGCCGCATTGTCGGGACAGGCGAACCAGCCATTGGCCGAGGTCGCCGGATTCCACAAGGCGCCAACCGCGGCAATCGACGGGTCGCCGCAGCGCACCAGCATCTCCCAGGTAAATGTGCCGGCGGCATGGTCGCCGTCAGGCGGAGTCATTTCGATGATATGTCCGAATACGTTCTCGGGCCGAGGGTTGGCGGCATCCTCCTCGCCCATTGGGCGCTCCTTGTTATTGGTCAGGATGGCATAGACGCGGCCATTGGCGGGATTGGGCTGCACGTCCTCGGGGCGGTCCATGCGGGTGGCGCCGAGCAGATCGGCGGCCAAGCGCGCATCGATCAGCACGTCGGCTTGGGAGGTGAAACCGTTCGCTTCCGTGAGGGGTCCCTGACCGAACTTGAGCGGCATCCATTCGACACGGCCATCGTCGAGGAACTTGGCAACCGACAAGGTGCCGGATGACAACAACCGCATATTCGCCGCGCGGTCGTTCTCATCGTAGTGTCCGTCGCTGACGAAGCGATAGATATATTCGAAGCGGCCGTCGTCGCCGGAATAGATCACTACCCTGCCATCCTTGTTGACGATGCACTCGGCCCCCTCGTGGCGGAAGCGGCCAAGTGCCGTGTGCTTCACCGGCACGGACTCGGGATCGAACGGGTCGATCTCAACGATCCAGCCGAAGCGGTTCGGCTCGTTCGCTTCCTTGTCGACATTGAAGCGGTCAACGAACTTGCCCCAGGCCTGCCACAGGCCCGGTACGCCGTAACGCTCATAGCTCTTGGCCTCCGCCCCGCCGAGGCCCTTTGGCGGCTTGCCGCCTTCGGCGCAAACGTCGCTCCAGAAATAGCCGTGGAAATTCTCTTCGGCGGTCAGATAGGTGCCCCACGGCGTCTGGCCGCCGGCGCAATTGTTGAGGGTGCCGAGAATGCTTTTGCCTGATGGGTCGGCGCCGGTCTGCAGCCGATCATGTCCCGCGGCAGGGCCGTCAACAGTCATTGCGGTGATGAGCGGGCTGATGCGGCGATTATACTTGCTATCGAGCACGGGGCGCCATTGGCCGTCCTCACGCGCGATTTCGACGATAGACACGCCATGCGCCGCCATCTCGATTTCAACCAGCTCTGCGGTCATGTCGGGGAAGCAGACGAGGTCCTGGCGGACAATGCCGGGGAACATCACCTCTTCATTGGTGTATTCGTGATTGACGCAAAGCAGGCCGCGTGTGCCGTCATCGCCGAGCGGAAAGAAGGCGATATAGTCGTTGTTGTAGCCGAATTGCTTGAGCTGCGCCGTGGCGCTTTGCTTCAGCGGGTCGAAATCGGTCGCGTCGGCAAAAAGCGGATCGCCCCAACGCAGCAGGATTTGCACGCGGTATCCCGGCGCGACATGGTGCGTCCCATCGACGCCCGCGTCGATCTCCTCGAAGGCGAAACGATCTGCCTCGATCCCCGTTGCTGAAGCCTCGCGAGCCGAGAGCGCCGACGGTCCGAACAGAACCGAGGCAGCGGCCACGCCAAGCGTGCCGCGCATCATGTCGCGCCGGCTGTAACGCCGCACAACGACATCGCCGATGGTCTCGCCGCCACCGGGGCTCAACGGCCGATCGTCATGGGCCTCGTAAGCCTCGGCCCTGTTGCAGAAGACGTCAGTTTTCGCCATATGCAGAGTCAATCATGCGCCGCGCTCAACGCCAAGCCTAGAGCGGGCCGATGACAGATTTGCGAAGAGGAGTTCCATGGCGGAAGAAACGCCCGTTTGCGATTTCGGCTGGAAGGCGAAGGATTTCACGCTGCCCGGCGTGGACGGCAAGACCTACAGCCTCGCGGATGTGCGCGGGGAAAAGGGCACGCTGGTGATGTTCATCTGCAACCACTGTCCTTACGTCAAGGCAGTGATCGACCGCATCGTGCGCGACGTCAAGGAACTCGAAGCGCACGGCATCAAGGCCGTGGCCATCTCCTCTAACGATGCGGCGCATTACCCTGACGATTCCTTCGACAACATGAAGCGCTTCGCTGAAGAGCAGGGCCTCAATTTCCCCTATCTCTACGACGAGAGTCAGGAGGTGGCACGGGCCTATGACGCGGCCTGCACACCAGATTTCTTCGGCTTCAACCCCAGGCACGAGCTGCAATATCGTGGGCGGCTCGACGAGAGCCGTAAAGAGGCAGCGCCCGCCCATGCGCGCCGCGACCTGTTCGAAGCGATGAAGCAGATCGCCGCGACGGGGCAGGGGCCGCGCGAGCAGATTCCCTCGATCGGCTGCTCCATAAAGTGGAAGGCGGCCTAGGCGGCGTCATTAACCTTCGCTTAAGCCTGCCGCTTACCCGTTTCTTTACTGTGTTGGCGCAGATTTAGCGCCGAAAGCGGTGAAGTTCCGGCGCATGGCGATGCGTTACGTTCTCATGACGGTACTGACATGTGCGGCGGTGTGGGGCGTGATCGCGCTCACCACGAGCGGCGCGCAGACCTATGTCGTCAATTTCGATCACACCGCCTCGCTAACCACGCAAAACAACGGCGCGTTCTGGCTGCTCGCGGCCGTCGCCACGCTCATCACATTATCGCTCTGCCGTTTCGTGGTGTTCGGCATGCCGGCGCTGGTCGGCACCTGGTGCGAGGGCAACAAGACATGGCTCTATGCCGCGCTCGCCGGCGGCGCGCTCTACGGAGTGCTCTATTTGATGTAAGCGCGATTTTCAGTTTGGGGGAGCCTGGCGAGAACCTTTGCCGCCGTTTTTCACGGGGAAATGCGCCGCGAAGGTTCGGCAGTCCGGGCAAAAGTGGGGCGGACGCTCAATAAGCGCCCGCCCCATCTTTACACGCAGCGTTATGTTGCGTCAGACGCTGTAATACATGTCGAACTCGATCGGGTGGGGCATCATCTCGAAGCGCTCCACCTCCTCCATCTTGAGCTCGAGATAGGAGTCGATCGCGTCGTCCGAGAACACGTTACCCTTCTTGAGGAAGGCGCGATCGGCGTCGAGCGACTCGCAAGCCTCGCGCAGCGAGCCGCATACGGTCGGCACCTTCTCCAGCTCCTCGGGCGGCAGATCGTAGAGGTTCTTGTCGATCGGGTCGCCAGGATGGATCTTGTTTTCGATGCCGTCAAGCCCGGCCATGAGCATGGCGGCAAAAGCGAGATACGGGTTGGCGGCCGGATCCGGGAAGCGCACCTCGACACGTTTGGCTTTCGGACCGGCACCCAACGGGATGCGGCAAGAGGCCGAGCGGTTGCGCGAGGAGTAGGCGAGCAGCACCGGCGCCTCGTAACCCGGCACCAACCGCTTGTAGGAATTGGTTGACGGGTTGGTATACGCGTTGAGCGCCTTCGCATGCTTCAGGATGCCGCCGATATAGAACAGGGCGGTGTCAGACAGATCGGCATATTTGTCGCCGGCGAAGACCGGCTTCGAGCCCTTCCAGATCGACTGGTGGGTATGCATGCCCGAGCCGTTGTCACCGAAGACCGGTTTCGGCATGAAGCAGGCGGTCTTGCCGTAGGCCTGCGCCACCTGATGGATGACGTATTTGTAGATCTGCATGGCGTCACCGGTCTGCACGATCGGCCCGAACTTGATGCCGAGCTCGTGCTGGGCGGCGCCCACCTCATGGTGATGCTTCTCGGTGACGACGCCCATATCGGCCATGACGCTCAGCATCTCCGAGCGGAGATCCTGCGCTGAGTCCACCGGAGGCACCGGGAAATAGCCGCCTTTGGTGCGTGGACGGTGGCCGAGATTGCCCATCTCGTACTCGGTGTCCATGTTAGACGGCAGCTCCATGGAGTCGATCTTGTATCCGCAATTATACGGCTCGGCCTGGAAACGCACGTCGTCGAACACGAAGAACTCAGCTTCGGGTCCGAACACTGCCGTGTCGCCGACCCCGGTCTGCTGCATATAGGCTTGCGCCTTGCCGGCGATCGAGCGCGGATCGCGTTCGTAGGGTTCGTTGGTCAAGGGCTCGAGCACGTCACAAAAGACGGCGAGCGTGCTCTGGGCGAAGAACGGATCGAGCACCGCCGATTTCGGATCCGGCATGAGCTTCATGTCCGACTCGTTGATCACCTTCCAGCCGGCGATGGAGGAGCCGTCGAACATGATGCCTTCGGCGAATGCTTCCTCGTCCATCAGCTTGGCGTCCATGGTGACATGCTGCATCTTGCCCCGCGGATCGGTGAAACGCAGGTCGACGAACTTGATCTCTTCGTCCTTGATCTTTTTGCTCACACTCTTAGCGTCTGCCATTGTTCTCCCCTGTCATGCGTGAATGCCGCCCGGCCACACGGACGGCGTCAATAAATCTCCGATAGTTGTCAAGCCGGCCTTCGTCAGATGGCATCATTCCCTGTCTCGCCGGTGCGGATGCGCACGGCTTCCTCCACATTCGATACGAAAATCTTGCCGTCGCCGATGCGCCCGGTCTTGGCCGAGGCGATGATGGCCTCGACGGCCTTCTCCACCATGTTGTCGCCAAGCACGAGCTCGAGCTTCACCTTGGGCAGGAAGTCGACGACATATTCGGCGCCGCGATAAAGCTCGGTATGGCCCTTCTGCCGTCCGAACCCCTTGGCCTCGGTGACGGTGATGCCTTGCAGCCCGATTTCCTGCAGGGCCTCTTTCACCTCATCGAGCTTGAATGGCTTGATGATTGCTTCGATCTTTTTCATTCTTTCGTCGTACCTCCCTTGGGACGCAAAACGGCGCTTAGCCGCGCGCTTCCGTTCGTTATCGCTAGTCTCGTGCGCCAGCCAAAGCACGCCCTATGCCAATTCTCTAGGCGAATGAATTTCATTGTAATTCAATGGATTAACGTTGAGGGTAGAACCAGGCGGATGTGGCCTTAGAAGATATCGCCCAAAGAATAAGCTGTCTGCATAGAAATTGAGCAGCCTATAGGATCCCCAAAATGGTGCGCAATGCTTGAACTCCTGACCGTGGAGGAGATGGCCGAGGCCGATCGTCTAGCCATAGCCGGCGGCGTCCCAAGCCTCGTGCTCATGGAGAATGCCGGCCGTGCTGTCGCCGACGAAGTATCGCGACGCTTTCCGGATGCTGCCACGGTCGCTGTCCTGTGCGGTCCGGGCAATAACGGTGGCGACGGCTTCGTTGCCGCGCGCCATCTCATGGAGCGCGGATACAAAGTGCGTCTCGGCTTCGGCGGCGATGCGAGCCGGCTGCCCAAAGACGCTGCGGCGATGGCCAAGCGCTACGACGGCAAGCTTCAGCCTCTTGATCCCGATTTGCTCGCCGGCGCCGATGTCATCGTTGATGCCCTGTTCGGTGCCGGGCTCGGCCGGCCCATCACCGGTGAACTCGCCGGATTGATCGATGCCGCCAATGCGTCAGGGCTGCCGATCGTTGCCGTTGATGTGCCAAGCGGTATCGACGGCACGACAGGGGAGGTCAAGGGCGTGGCGATCAACGCCGCTTCCACGGTGAGCTTCTTCCGCCTGAAGCCGGGGCATCTGCTCATGCCCGGGCGTGTTCATTGCGGCGAGATCAACGTGGCGGATATCGGCATTCCCGATTCAGTGCTCGGGACCATTGAGCCCAAGACCTTTGCCAATAAGCCCGCGTTTTGGCTCGACGATTACCCCTGGCCAAAGCCCGAGGGACATAAATACGCGCGCGGCCATGCGGTCGTGGTCTCGGGGCCGTTGTGGAGCACAGGCGCTGCGCGTCTTGGCGCGCGCGGCGCGTTACGGATCGGCGCGGGGCTTGTGACCGTCGCATCGCCGCGCGATGCGCTGACCGTGAATGCCGCGCAGCTCACCGCCATCATGGTGCGCGAGGTCGACGATGCCCGCGCGCTCACTGAGCTTCTTGCCGATGCCCGCAAGAACGCAGTGCTGATCGGACCCGGCGTGGGAGTCGGGGAGCGAACCAAGGAGATGGTCCTGGCGGCGCTTGCTTCGCCGGTCGCCGTGGTTCTCGACGCCGACGCGATCACGAGCTTCGCAGGCGACCCGCGGACATTGTTTACCGCGATTTCCTCACGCCAAGCGCCTGTCGTGCTCACGCCGCATGACGGGGAGTTTGCCAGGCTGTTTGCAGACCTCGTGCCTGCGTCCAAGCTCGAACGCGCGCGCAAGGCCGCGGCGCAATCAGGCGCCGTCATCGTGCTCAAAGGGGCCGACACAATCGTCGCTTCGCCCGATCAGCGCGCCTCGATCAATGCCACCACCAGTCCCTGGCTTGCCACCGCCGGTACCGGCGACGTGCTGGGCGGCATGGTGTTGGGACTGCTGGCGCAAGGTATGGGGGGTTTCGCAGGAGCGAGTGCCGCCGTCTGGCTGCATGGCGCCGCGGCAAGAGCCTTCGGCCCCGGCCTGATCTCGGAAGATTTGACCGAAATGCTGCCTGCCATCCTCCGAGACTTGGCGGCGCGAAAGCAGGGGCAATCCCTGTGTTGACACAGTTCGTGCTTATGAGGGATATGAAGGCGAAAGCCTTGGGGAAAGCGGGTCCTGTCGCCGCCATGGCATCGTTTCGCGCCAAATTTTGCCTGATCCTCGCCGGCCTTTTGGTGGCCGGAACTGGCGCCTTCGCGCAATCGGAGGACAAGACTTTGCTGCGCGCCCGCGAGGGGGCGGCGGCGCTGATGCGCGGGCAGTATGACCGGGCTATCGCTTCCTATGACGAGGCTCTGACCGCGCCGGAGATCGCCGATTTCGTCGAAGCGAGCATTTACAGCGATCGCGGGCTCGCCAAATGGCGAATGGGACAAACCAAGGAAGCGATCGACGATTTCAATCAGGCCATTCAGCTCGCACCCGAGAACGCCACCGTTTACAACAATCGGGGAAACGCCCTGATGGATCTCGGCCATCCCGACGAGGCGGTGAAGGATTTCGACCGCGCCGTTACGCTGTCGGGCAATTACGGCGCGGCCTATAACAATCGCGGCAATGCCCGCGCCATGCTCGGCCAATATAGCCCCGCCTTTCACGACTTCCGTAAAGCCGTCGAGTTGATGTCGGAAAGCGCCGTACCGTTCAACGGGCGTGGCAAAGCCCATGCCGAGCTCAAGCGCTACCATGCAGCGGTGCGCGACTTCAGCCGCGCCATCAGCCTCGATGCGAAATACATGGCGGCCTACCAGAACCGCGCCGCCGCCAATCTCGCCCTCGGCAAGTATGGCGAGGCCGCCGAGGATGCGACTCAGGTGCTCGAGTCACAGGGCGAGCAACCTTCGCCCGAGCTTCTTCTGCTGCGCGGCACTGCCTTTGCGGGTGAGAAGAAATTCAATCAGGCCTTGGAGGATCTCAATAAGGCGGCCGAGCTTAAGCCCGATCTCGTCGATACCTATCTCGAGCGTGGCTTGGTGTTTATACAATTGCGCCGCTTCGACGATGCCATCGGTGACTTCACCCGTGCCATCCAGCTCGATCCTCAGAATGGCAAAGCCTATGCCATGCGCGCCGAGGCGCGGCTTCTGGGAAAACCGGCTGCGGCGTCGGCAGCAACGCCTGAAGGCGGGCCTGACGAAACCCAGAGCAATGTTTACACGGCGTTGAACGACATCAATCAGGCGCTGGGGATTACGCCGAGCGATGCCGTGGCTTTGCGCATCAGGGGGAATGTCTACGAGGCGTTCACCCGCACCAATGAAGCGATCGCCGATTATCGCCAGGCCTTGGCGCAGGATCCGTTCCAGGTCGAGAGTCGCGAGGCGCTGGTGCGTCTCGAACAGGAAGTGCCGCCCGTGCCTGGCGTGGCTTTGGGCGAGCCGGTCGACGGCTGGGTGGTCAAGGAGCTCTCGCCGGGCCGCTATATGGCCAGCAATGCGAAATATCCCGCGCTCAAGGCCGAGCTTGAAATGTTCAGCGGCGGCCAGCCGAGGATTCTGGAATGGAAGCTCATGAAGGAGCCGCTCAGCGGCATCGGGCTTCTGAGATATTACGCCGGAGAATTCGACGACGGATCGAATGCGAGTCTGGAATATGTGGCCATCATCGACACGCGCGCCAACAAGATCGTGTCCATCGAGCCGCATAGCTGGGGCAGTGAGCCGGCAAAGTGGAATTGGCAGACGGCATCGGTGGTCGTGACCGGTCCTGACGGGATCAGCAACGAGATCACGCTTCGCCCGCAATATCGCCCGAGAACTGCCTCGCCGCAGGTTGCGCGCGATTTTTGGGGTTTCGAGGTGCCGCGTGGGACGCCCCGGACCGAGCGGCGTCGTGCGCGTCGCGGCGGGGAAGGGGGCGGGGGCGGCAACCCGTTCGGTTGGCTATTCCGCTAAGGCCCGCCGCGCGCTATGACGCGCACCCATGACCCTGTTCCTCGCGAGCGTACGCAATCCGGACGAGGCCGAAACGGCGCTCGGCGCCGGCGCCGACATCATCGACCTGAAGGAGCCCGGCAACGGCGCTCTCGGCGCGCTCGATCCGGACATGATCGGAGGCTGCGTGGCACGTGTCGCCGGCCGTGCGCCGGTCAGCGCCACCATTGGCGATCTGCCGATGCAAGCCGAAATTATCCGGGATGCCGTGCGCGCCACCGCATCTCTGGGCGTCGATTACGTCAAGCTCGGCCTGTTTCCGGAAGGCGACGCAGGGCGTTGCCTTGATCTGCTTGAGATGGAAGCGCGGACGACCCGACTCATCCTTATCGTGTTCGCCGATGCTTGGCCTGGCTTCGATGCGGTATCGGAAGCCGCGCGCATCGGTGCAAGTGGTGTCATGCTCGATACGCGCCGTAAAGACGCTGGCGCACTGCTCGATCATCTCACCATCGATGTGCTCGCCGGTTTTGTCGCAACCGCCAAGGCCAGAGGACTGCATGTCGGTCTCGCCGGATCGTTGCGTGCGACGCATGTGCCGTCACTGCTACCCTTGCAGCCCGACATCATCGGCTTTCGCGGCGCGCTCTGCCGCGACGGCGCACGCGATGCCGCACTCGATACGGACGCTTGCCAGGCCATCAGGTTGCTGATGCCGCGCTGCACGCAAAGCTTCATCAAGCCCGGACTTGCCGCATGAGCAAAAAAACCAAGTCAGGTTCAAAAAAAAGCAAAACCCCTGACCGCGTGTTCATGCACGATCTCGTGCTCGACGTGGAGATCGGCGTCTATACCCATGAGAAGGGTGTGACCCAGCGCGTGCGCTTCACCGTCGATGTCGATCTTTTGCCGGCCAAGGCCGCGTTGAACGACGATATCGGTCGCGCGTTCGATTACGACACCATCATCGGCGGCATCAAGACCATTGTCGGAAAAGGTCATATCAATCTGGTCGAGACTTTGGCCGAGGATGTGGCGGCGCATTGTCTCGACCACCCGCGCGCTTCTGCCGTCAGGGTCAAAATCGAGAAGCTCGACAAAGAACCCGGAGCGGTCGGCGTGGAGATCGTGCGCAAGAGAGCGAAGGGCTAAACATGGCCACCCAAGCTCTATCCCTTTCGCCTCGCGCAGCGGTGAAGAGGCCCATCGTCGTGAAGCTCGGCGGCAGCGTGATCCGATCCGGCGCGCTTGCCGACTGGCTCGATGTCATCGCCGCGTCGCCTGAGCCCCTCGTCGTGGTGCCGGGGGGAGGGGCGCTCGCCGACGAAGTCCGCGCCTGCCAATCGGAACTCGGCTTCGGCGATCCTGTGGCGCATCGCATGGCGCTGCTGGCCATGGACCAGCTGGCCTGGGCGGTTGCGGGCACGCGGCCGGGCTTCTCTGTCGGCGCCACCGAGGAGGAGCTTCAACGCACACTCGATCAAGGACAGGTGGCGGTATGGGCGCCTTATGCCGCGATTGCCGGTCGCACGGATATCGAGAATTCCTGGCGGCTCACTTCCGACAGTCTCGCGCTCTGGCTTGCGGCAAGGCTCGCCGCGCCGCGCTGCTATCTGATCAAATCGATCGCGCGGAAAGGCACGCGGCTTGGCGCTGAAGGGCTTGCCCGCGAGGGCGTGGTCGATGAAGCCTTTCCCGCCATGCTTAAGGAGACCGGTATCACCAGTTTCCTGCTCGGCCGCGACGACCGGCAGCTCTTGGCTGAAGCGCTAGCCGAAAACACCCCTTGCGGCGGCGCGATCGTCTAGCGACTTAGGCTCGCCCTTGGACCGTGAAGCGGGTTAGAACGGCCAATGGCTGAAAGCATCCTGTTCCTGACCGGACACCTGGCCAAGCCGCGCCTCGAAGCCGTGCTCAAAAGCATGGAGGCGGAGTTCGCATGGAAGGTGCTGGATATCGGGGTCAAGGTCGCCGCGCTGATGACCGAGGACATTATCTTGCGGCGGCTGCCGGCTCCGGTGGAGGAGGACAAGATCATGCTGCCCGGCCGCTGCCGCGCCGATCTTGAGCGTCTATCGGCGCATTACGGCGTGCCGGTGCTGCGCGGGCCCGACGAGGTGAAGGATATTCCCGTCTATTTCGGCCGTGCCCGCAGGGCTTCGGATATGACCAAATACGACATCCGGATCTTCGCCGAGATCATGGATGCGCCGAACATCTCCGTCGAGGAGATCCTGGAACGCGCCGAGGACTATTCGCACAAGGGCGCCGACGTGATCGATCTCGGGAGTTTGCCGGATACGCCGTTTCCGCATCTCGAGGAAGCGGTGCGCGCGCTCAAGAAGCACGGTTACAAGGTGAGCGTCGATACCGCCGATCCCGACGAGTTGCTGCGCGGCGGCAAGGCCGGCGCCGATTTCCTGCTGAGCCTCAACGAAGAGACGCTGCATATCGCCGACCAGGTTCAATCCGTGCCGGTGCTGATCCCCAAGGATCACGGGGACATGGACTCGCTTTTCCGTGCCATGGACGCGCTCGACGCCAAGGGGCGCGAATATCTCGCCGACCCCGTGCTCGATCCAATCAATTTTGGTTTCATGGACTCGCTCGAACGCTATGCCCGGCTTCGGCGCGAGCGCCCCGAGGCGGAGATTTTGATGGGTACCGGCAATCTGACCGAGCTGACCGATGCCGACTCTATCGGCACCACCGCGATGCTGCTCGGCATCGCGTCTGAGCTGCATATCAGGAATGTGCTCGTGGTGCAGGTGAGCCCGCACACGCGGCGCACCTATGAGGAGCACGATATCGCCCGGCGCATGATGTTCGCCTCGCGTGCCGATAACGAGCTGCCCAAGGGCTATACCGACGGGCTGCTGGCCTTACATGCAAAGAGGCCCTTTCCGCTCAGCCGCGAGGAGATCGAGGAAGCCGCGCGTGAAGTGCGCGATAAGAATTATCGCATCGAGATTTCCGAGGACGGTATCCACATCTTCAATCGCGACGGCCATCATGTGGCGCAAGACGTGTTCGAGCTATTCGCCAAGCTCGGCGTGGAGGAGGACGGGCCGCATGCCTTCTATCTCGGTGCCGAACTCGCCAAGGCCGAGATCGCCTGGCGGCTCGGCAAGCGTTACGCCCAGGACGAGCCGCTCGATTGGGGCGTGGCGGCTGACGCGCCGATTGACGACCGCACGCGGTTGAAAGAGGCCGGCCATACGCTGCTCGCCAAGAAGAAACGCAAGGCCTGAGCCATGCCGATGATCCGGGAATGTATCGTCACCACCATCAATGAAGAGGGGAGGGTGCATATCGCGCCTCTCGGCCTGATTGCCGACGGAGAGGGTTGGATCATCGCGCCGTTCCGTCCCTCGGCCACGCTGGACAATCTGCGGAGCAATCCCTTCGCCGTCGCCAATTTCACCGACGACGTTCTGGTGTTCGCCGGATGCCTCACCGGCAACAAGGACTGGCCGAGCCGTGCCTCGACCCATGTGCCCGGCGCCGTGCTCGACGGCGCGCTTTCCCATGCCGAGCTTGCCGTCGATCGGATCGAGGAGGACGAGCAACGCCCGCGTTTCCATTGCCGTGTGGTGCATGAGGCGACGCACACGCCGTTCAAGGGCTTCAACCGGGCGCAAGCCGCGGTGATCGAGGCGGCGATCCTCACGAGCCGCTTGCACATGCTGCCGCGCGAGAAGATCGAACGCGAGCTCGCTTATCTCCAGATCGCGGTGGAAAAGACGGCTGGTCCCCGCGAGCACGAGGCTTGGCGGCTATTGGTGGAAAAGATCGAGGACCACTACAAGCACAATCCCGCCGGGCCATGACCGCCATAGGGAACAAATGATAGGATGGGGGTTTATCCAGGGCGACATCATGAGAAAGGACAGTGGAATGCAGGTTTATCGTTACGCCTTCATCATATTCGCCGCCCTCGTGCTGCTTGGAGTACCGCGCGCCGTCGCGCATCACGGCTGGAACAATTACGACGCCGCCAAGGTCATCAAGGTTGAGGCTCCGGTCGAGGTTGTGCGCTATCAGCAGCCCCACGGCGAAATCGAGGTCGTCTACGAAGGCAAGCCCTGGGTCGTGGTGCTCGCACCGCCCTCTCGCATGCAGACACGTGGATTGCCGAAGGAAGACCTCACCGTCGGAACCAAGGTGATTATCGAGGCCTACCCGAAGCGTGACGGCACGGCAGAAATGCGCGCCGAACGCATCACGGTGAACGGCAAGACCATCGAGCTTCGTTAGCCACGCCCATGGAGGGATCAATCGCCGCGCTCGAAGCCTCCTGGCTCGGCGTGGCCATGCGCGACCATCCCTATCTCTACCCCATCGTCAACGTGACGCATCTCTTCGGCATGGTGCTGATCGTCGGCGGCATCGGCCTGCTCGATCTCCGCCTGCTCGGCTTTGCCCGCCAGATACCGCTGCTCGCCATCTATGGCCTGCTCACCGGCGCGGCCGCGATCGGCATCGTGATTCAGGTCTCGAGCGGCATCCCGCTCTTCGCTTCTGACGCCACGGCGCTGATCGGCAACGACGCCTTTGTCCTCAAGATGCTGCTCTTCGCCGTGGCGCTTACCAACGCTCTTGCCTTCCGCCTGTTATGGCGGGGGCACATCGCCGGCTGGGACCGGCATCCACCTTTGTTCGGCCTGGTGCAGGCCGCCCTGTCGCTGATGCTCTGGCTGTCGATCGCGGCGCTGGGACGCTGGATCGCTTACGCCTGATCGCGGTTAGGGCGTGGGACCGAGATCAGGATTGTTGTAGCGCGCATCGACACAGGCCACGCCATTCCAGTAGTGGTACTGGCCGCAACTCGTCGGCCGCAGCAAAATCACTGCGCCGGGCACGACTGCGACGGGTGGCGTGACAACCACAGGACTCGGCACATAGCCGCGACGCAGCTGACGCCGGTAATAGCGGCGCGAATATTGGGTCTTTTCCACCGCGCTTGGGGTCACGTTCAGGTCGGCGATGGCAGGCAATGGCCCCGCCATGGCGCTGCGCGAGCTAATGCCGATAACGAATAGTCCCAACAGGGCACTCAAAAAGAACACAAGACTGCGATCCATGTGACGCTCCAATCCGTTGCGGTAAGGTCTTCTCATATAACGCCTAAAACGGTTCGCGGTGCCGTGCCAATTGCAAAAATTCTTCCCACTATTCCAGTCGCTTGACCGGGTGCGCCTCGAACAACAGGCTGAGGGCGACCGCCGGCGCGCAGCACGCGGCCATATCGTGCATCTCCGGTGCGCTGTTGATGGTCTCGGCGAAATCGCGATAATTCCGCCCGATCATTTCGGTGAGGCGTTTGGCGAGAAAACGACCGCAACCGGCGCCTACGATCGGCGCCTTCGCATCCAGTGCTTCGCGGGCGATCAACTCGCGCACCGCCGCCTCGATCTGCGCGAGCTGGCACTCGGCGAAATAGCGGGCAAGCTCCGTCCAGACGGGAAGATCGGCGTCGCTAGCATCGCGACCAAGCATGCGTGCGAGGCGCGCGGCGCTCTCTGCCGTGCTTTTCCCTCGCAGATCGGCGGCCGGGTAGGGGTCGGCGCTCTCGGGGAAATCGCCGGTGAGACGATGGACGTCCGCCATGGTGGCGAAGCGCTCCGCCGCGATCCTCTGCATGATGCCCTGGAACGGCGCGGCCTGCGTCACCGCCATCACCGGCGTGCGCACGATGCCGCTATAGACCAGTTCACCTTCCGCTAGTCGCTCGCCGTCGGCGAAGCCATGCGCAGCGACCTCGCCTCCCTTGAGCGGGATGATGTCGGTGGTGGTGGTGCCGATATCGATCAGAAGCCCGTCCGGATAACGGCGCGCGATCAGCGCGGCGCTGGCATGCCAGTTCGCCGAAGCCACATCACGCCACTGCGCGACCGCGCCATCAGCGTCGAGAAAGCCTTCCCGCCCTCCGTAGAACTGTGTCTGATCGCCTGTCGACTTGCGCATCAGGCCGACGAGATAAGTCACGCCTTCGGTGCGATTGGCAAACACGTCGGACAATTCGCCGGTCATGGTGACGGCGTGGCGTGCATCGGAAGGACAAAGCTTCAAAGCCTCACAGACGGCCTGGTCGAACTTCGTGCGATCGGTCAGTAGCGGACAGGGGATTTGCGTCACGTCTCGAACGCTGCCGTTCTCGGCGCGAGCGATCTTGACATTGGCGCCGCCTATGTCCCACCCGATGACGGTCATTGTGTTCATTCTTTTTCCCTTGTCATGCCCGCGAAAGCGGGCATCCAGTAATCCCTGATCTTCGTTCGCGCGCCGGGGATTACTGGATTGCCCGGTCAAGCCGGGCAATGACAAGTGGAAGGTATGGGAGAATGAGGGCATTGAGGAACAAATGAGCGAATTCTCAGTCATTCCAGTCATCGACCTGAAAGAGGGGGTGGTGGTGCATGCCAAAGGCGGCAAGCGGGCCGACTACCAGCCGCTCGAAACGCCGCTCGGGCCCGCCGACGATCCCTTGGCCATCGCCCGCGCCTTGCTCGAGGTCACTGGCTCGCCCGTGCTCTATGTCGCCGACCTCGATGCCATCGAAGGTACGGGCAGCAATTACGACATGGCCCGTGCACTCGCCGATGTGCTGCCGACGACGACATTGTGGATCGACGCAGGATTTTCCGATGCCGACGAATGCGCCTTCTGGCTGCCGCTCGGCGCCACGCTGGTGATCGGCAGCGAGACCCTGGCTTCGCAAGACGCTTGGCGGGGTATCCAGGCGAGTCTCGGCCATAACGCCATGCTGTCGCTCGATTTCGACGGCGACGCGTTGCGCGGGCCTGAGCCTCTATTGACGCAATCGGCACTGTGGCCGGACAGGCTGATCGTCATGAGCCTTAAGCGTGTCGGCACCGGGGAGGGGCCTGACTTCGCGCGGCTCAAGGATGTTCTCGGCAAGGCAGACGCCCGCGCGATTTACACCGCCGGCGGCGTGCGCAACGCCGATGACTTGAAACGCGCCAAGGATGAAGGCGCGCGTGGCGCGCTTCTCGCCACGGCGCTCCATTCCGGCGCCGTCACGCAAAAAGAGATCGCCAGTCTGAAATGACCAGATTTCAGCCGTCCGTATCGACTGGCCAAGAAAATCTTACGGTGATGGCCTACGGGTGTATACGGCCTATAGGGGCCTGGGTGACAGCGTAATCCACATTGATTTCGTGGACAGCCTGGGAGACAAGCGCGCATGGAACCGTTCGCCTTCCTGTCCAAGCTGCTTTCCGCGACCAGTCGCGTGGGAGCAATCCTCGTGCTCGCTGGCCTTGTCACCTTCCTGGGCCGGTCCTTTGGATTTGACTTCTTCGTCAACCTAGACCCGCTAGTTTATCAGATCGTCGTCGTTGCGGGCGTCATCGGAAGCAGTGTCGTCGTTGTGGATTTTCTGACTTCCGCTTGGGGCTGGACTAGCACGAAGGTGAAAGTCCGCCGAGCTTCGGCACGTGAGGCACGTATCAAGCAAGAGCATGCGCTTAAGAACCTGAGGCCCCTACCTGCGGAATATGCGGACGTGCTCAGCTTCCTTCGTGCAAATAACTGTCAGCGCTTCCCCGCCAGTGCGGACAACGATTTACTTTGGCATCTGCGTCAAGCGGGCTTCCTGGAAATTGACGACCCGAATTGGCACGTAAACTCGAGTCGCACCTATTACCTCGTGCCCGATTATGTATGGGACGCGATTGCGACTTTGCCCGACAATCACCCGCCCAAGGACAAACCGCCATGGATTCGCGAGCCTGATCCTCAGGGCTGGATGAGGTGACACGCAATGAACGAGATACATCGCGGCCGATTGCCGGTTTCGCTTACAAAAAGAGATCGCCGCCCTCAGCTGAGAGCGGCGATCGTTATCTTGAAAGGCGCCAAGCGCCCGTCCGTCAGAAACCCAATTTTTGGAGCCACCGCCGAATCGGGCCCGGAGCACCGGGTTGCCCCCGACCTGGGGGTTCTCCGTTTCAACCGGCCGCGAACGGGTGGTGGGCTGAGTCCTTCTTCGCGGTGACTTCGGAGGCCTTCGGCTCGCCCTTCACGGCGCGAGCGATGGCTTCCTTGGTGGCGCGATAGTTGAAGTCCTGGATCTTCTTGTCATCCTTGGCTTCCCAATGGATGAACACACCGACGGTGACGTAGAGGTCGTCGGCTTCGTTCGCCGGGATGACACCTTCGGCGACGCTGTCGGCGACCGCCTTGGCCACGGCGTATTGCGCCGGACCGAACATCTGCACCGCCTGGCGCGCATCCTTGATGGTCACCTTGTTGTAGAGGATCGTCGGCGGCTTGCACAAAAGGTTGGGCGCGACCACCGCGAGCAGGGTGGTGAAACCATCCTTGTTGTTGGTCAGCGCGTTGCAGAAGGCCGTTTCCACGGCGCTGCCGCGCGGGCCGATGAGCAAGTCGATATGAGCAACTTCGTTACCGTCGCCGACGAGAGATTCGCCAACGCCTACTCCACTGATTTTCGCCATGAAAACCCCCTCCCTAATGGGCTGATACAACTAAAGAAACAGCAGGCGCTGCGGGTGACACCGCCGGCTGAAGGAAGACGAAAGTGCAATAGCCAAGCGCCCTCGTCCGCAACTCCTGGTTAGAGCTTCGCGGAGGAGAAGATAGTCCGGGGCCGGAAGGTGGGGCAAGTCGATTGTTCGCGGCAGGAATCCCAGGAAATCGGACGCTCAGGCGTCATTTTCCGCCTGAAGGGCGCTCGCAAACAGGGTAGCGACGGTGAGATCGGCCGAAGTTCCGGGATTTAGGCCGCGTTCTTTCAACGACCGGTCGAATGCAAGCAACGGTGCTTCCATGGTTTCCGGCTCCTCGCATTGCCGAAGGCCGGATTCGATCGGGCGCGCCTCTTCCGCCACCTTGGCGGCTTCGCGCGCGCCGAATTTCCGCTCGAGCAGCGTATCGGGTATGTGCGCCAGGAAACCGAGATAGACCGACGCAGCCGCCCATGTGCCTTCGCCCCAACGTTCTTTGCTCTGCCGCAACCATTTCAAGCCAAGCTCGAAGATATCGACGAAGCCGTGCGTGTAGTTCCAGGCGATGCGGTCGCGCGTTTCCGCCGCATGCATGGCTTCGAGCAGGGTGATGTCCGGATCGTTAGCGACATCGTGCGCGGGCGCCACGCCGAGACCGCCAGGCTTTGCCGCGCGGATGGCTTGGTACGTTTCACGGGCGTCCTCGACTGTGAGAGCAGCGAGGACGCCGGCAAGCTTTTCATGCAGATCGCCTTTGCCCGGATCGAGCGCGGCGTTGGCGAGAGGGGCGGCGAGCAGGATGATGCCGAGATTGGTGTTCTGACCGACGGCGTTGATCGTCGCCTCGACGGCGAGGCTGATGCGCTTACCGACAGTAAGCCCAGCGCGGCCGATCAGGGGTGCGGCGGCATCGGCGCTTGCCATGAAATCGTCCACCGTCATGCGATGGCCGTCGCCGTGGCGGTGCACATTGCCTGGCTTCAGTGCATCGAGCTCGTCGAGGCAAGCGTCATGGAAGGCGCGCGCGATCATGTCGGGCTTGAGGGGCCCGCTCAAGCGCCCTCTTGGCCCTTGCGGCGGGCTGGAGGCAAGGCGGCATCGAGGAAGGCATCGATGATGTGGTCTGAAATGCGGATGCGAGTCACTTGCTGCAATCCGTTCCAGGCCGGCATGGAATTCACCTCGAGCACGAGGAAACGTCCGTCAGGCGCCTGGATGATATCCACGCCGGCATAGTCGGCGCCGACCGATGCCGTGGCGCGCAAGGCAAGATCGACCAGCGCCTGGCTTGGGATCGCCGCCTTGGCGCGGGCGCCTTGCTTGATGTTGGTGATCCAGCTCTCTCCATGTCTGATCATGGCGGCGACGACATGCCCCGCGCAGACGAACAGCCGCCAATCTTGGTGCTGTGCTTGCGCCGATGGCACGAACTCCTGCAGATAATAAACGCCGTTCACCTCTTCCGGTGGCGACAGATCGGTGATTTTCTCGATCAGGCGGAGCCCTTTGCCCTGGGCGCCGAACAGCGGCTTCTGCACGAGTTTGGTTCCCTCGGCCAGCAGGGCCGAGATGATCTGCTCGGCTTCGGCCCGATTGACACCGGCAAAAGTGCGCGGCGTCGGCAGCCCCTCGCATTGCAGGCAGAAGGTGGTGGTCGATTTGTCGACGCAGCGCTCGATGGCGCGCGCGTCGTTCCACACCGTCACGCCAAGCTCGCGCAACGCATGCAGCACGCCGAGATAAAGTGTGACCTCCTCGAAGCTCCCGCCCGGTACGAAGCGCACGAAAGCGCCCTCGGGCCGGTGATCGCCGAGACCGGGAATGGAGAGTCCTGTCGCCGTTTCGGTCGAGAAGCCGCAGGCGTTGAGCGGCGCGAGCAAAGGCGCGATGCCGCGCCGTTTGAAGGCGCGGATCAGGCTCTTGCCGTGCCAGTCGCGTCCATCGCCGAAGAGGACGATGGCCGGGGCGGGACTTTCCAGCATGGATTTACGAGAAGGAGCGGGACAGCACGGCGGTGTCGATATGGCCCGCCTCGAAACTCTCGCCGGTCTTGAGTGCCGTCACCGTGACCTTAGCCGGTGAGAACAACATGCGGTCGATCGCGTAGAAATCGCCCTTCACCGCCGCGAAGATATCGGCGAACGGTTTGCCGTAATCCTTCGACTTGAGGCTGGGCAGCTCATCGGCAAGTTTCTTCGCCGCCTTGGCGTCGCCGCTGACGTAAAGCTGCGCGCGTCCGCCATAGATGATGGCGTCGTTGGTACGCCCCATCGCGGCGATGAAATCCGGTGCCGGGGGTGGGATCGGCGCCGTGGCGATGCCGTCGATGATATGCTCGAGCGGGTAATGCAGTTCGTGCGTCTTATGCAGTGCGACTTCGAGACACCGCGCGGCGATTTGCACATTACCGGCGAGGCTCGATGTCGGCGCATAGATGAAGGTAAGGCGGTCCGGCGGCAGCTTGCAGGCATCAGCCACCTGTTTGACCAGCGCCTTCGGCGGCGGATTGTCGGCTTCAAGGACCAGCACGGCGCTCGACGCTTCGTCACGATAGCCAAGCTCGTCGAATAATTTCTCGGAGGAGCCCATGGCGCGGGCCGGGCCTGAACCGAGCACGTAATATTTCTTGCCATTCTCTTCGCCCGAAAGACTCCAGCCCGCGTATTGCGAGCCAAGACAGGCGAGCACCGGTTGACTGGTATGCACCGTGACCATGAAGGGCCAAGCAGAGTCGGGGTTCGTGGTCTCGAGCGTCACGCGGCCAAGACCGGCCAGGCAGATTTCCGCCATGCGGCGGCCGGCCTCGAGCCCGCCAATGGCGCGCACGCCGCAATCGATGCGGCACTCGCCGAGAGGGCCCTTGCTCACATCGACGCGCAAGGCCTCCGCATCGTCGATCAGGGCCTTAACCAGCGGCGCGGCCTTGGTATTGACGCTCGGCCAGTCCGTCCGGGACGACTCGATCTCTTTCTGCTTCACGGCCTTGTCCACAGCTCTCCCCTCGTCAGATCATGCAATGCATTGAGAATATTGACAGATCGTTTCTCGACCAGCTGTCTGGCCCCGGCACTCGTGGCGGCGCGGGCCCACACAGTGCATATCGGGCGCGATTTGTCGATTCTGTCTCCTGGCTTGGGACGATCTGCCGCCCAGGCGGGCCAATTCACCCCCATGGGCACCACGAGAGCCTCCTTCGCATAGACGATGGCCGAAGCTGTGGCCTGATCCAGCTTGAGCCCTAGCCGGGGCAGCTTTCCCGTCATGACCGCGTCGAGATGGAGCTTGAGCAGCGGGGTTGCGTTGCTATCGAAGATGTCGAGCGTGGCGCCGGGGCGCGGGTTGATCTCGAGCAGAAGCGGGCCGGTTTCGCCCAGGATGAAATCGGCCGATGCCAGTCCCTTGATGCGGAAAGCGCCGGCAAGCCGTGCGGCCGCTTCGCCCATTTTCCCTTTGACCGTGGCGGTAAGAGCTGCCGGCTGTACCGCGCCGCAATAGCGCCAACGGCTTCGCGGGGTTGGCGCGGTCCATTGCTCGCTGAAGCCGAGCACCCGTGCTTGTTCGCCATTGGCGACGAGCTGCACCGACACTGAAATGCCTTCTGCATGCCGTTGATAATAAGTCTCAGGTCCGTGCTTGGCGGAGCAGCACGAGACGATATGGCTACCGCCGGCGGCACCACAGCTTTTGGCAAGCCATCCCGCGGCTCGCGCCGGTCGCTTCAGAATCGTTTTGGGATGCGGGATGCCGAGGCGGTCGAGCAGGGCAAAAAAATGCTTCGGCGATTTGATGCTTTCGACAATAGGCGCGTCGTTGCCGAGCAATGGCCATCGCGCGGCGATGCTCGTGAGGATCGGCAGCCGGTCCTCGAAGCCCGCGCCATAGACCAAGCCGAGGATGGGCGAGGGCGCTTCCTTCTCCAAGGCTTCGAGCGCACGGCTAAGAGGACCCCACCGCATCCCGCGGTCGAGGCTGCCAAGCTTACGGCACGCATGCGCCAGCTCCTGAGTATCGAGATCGGCGAAGAAATCGGCGACCAGCGGTGTGAACCCGGCACGCCGCGCGGCCCGCGCCAGTGACCGTCCCGAAATCGCCGCTATCAGCAGCGAAGCCCGTTCAGGATGTGAGTTTCTTGGCAAGCGTGTAGGCGTCGCGGAAATCGAGATAAATAGGCTTGTTCGTCTCGATCATCTGTTTGAACAGTCCAGACTCGGTCTTGTACTTGATATCGCCCACGGCGAGCGCACCGATGGCCACTGCCTTCGTGCCGGGGATGGGTTTTGCCTTGTCGTTGACCTCGACGCCCTCGACGCCCGCCGGCGGTACGGCATTGACGTCTGTGACAACCTTCAAGTCCTTTGCCTGCTTGACCTGATCGAGCGAGAGCAGCTGACGGCCTGCCGGTCCCGCCGAGAACACCACATCCGCGTCTTTCACCAGATCCGTCTTCTGCTGTTCGGTCGAACCGTCGGCGTAACCGACATCGATGTTGAAGCGGGAATTGATGTCCTCGGCGAATTTGCGTACACGGTCCGGCCCGTCATAGCCGACCAGAGTCACCTTGGCGCCCTCCATTGCCGCGATCACCGCGGAAGCGAAACCGACCACGCCGGTGCCGCCATAGATGACGACGCGCTTGCCCTTGAGGTCGGTAGAGAATTTCTCGCGCAGCGCCTTCACGACGCAGGCGACCATGGCCGCGGCGGTGGTGAAGGAACCGGCTGGATCGGCGAACACCGACATTTCGAACGGCGGCACCATCGACTCTTTGGCACGCTGCATCATGTCGAGTGCTTCCACGGCGCGCTTGCCGGCGATGAACATGCCCGTGCGCTTCACCCCATCGGGGCTGCGCGAGAAGATCGCGTCCTGCACGAGGCCCTTGATGTCGTCGATGGTGGCGTTGGTGTAGGGGATCGCGGCGTCGAAACCGGCGTCCAGCGCCATGTTCACATCGAACGGGCTCATATGCTTGAGCGGCGTGACCATGTGCATGATACGTGGGGTACTCATAAGCGGCGCTTCTCCCTGCTGAGGCTGGCGTTTGAGATGCCCCGCTTTAGCACACTCGGCGAGGCGGCATAGCGTCTCAATGGGCGTAATTTAGCGATTTTTCTGTGGGTTTATCTCGATCACAGCGCCTTCGTTGCGCCCGCGCGCCAGCCTGAAATGCAGGCCTCCGGTCCTGGTGTGGGAGCGTAGTCCGGCGAGCAGGGTTTCACTTGCTTCTTCCGAGGAGACGAATGCGAAGCCGGTCGGTCCCCAGGAGCTTTGTCCAAGTCCGGTCACGCCTTGGTTTGCCAGCCAGGCGAGCGCGTCGCTCACGGCGGGGCTGACATATGGCCCACCCTGGAGCGGTGCAAAATACGCACCCATGACCTCTTGCAGATGACCAACCTCCGCGCAGAAGGTGGTGAAGTCTTGATTGGCGAGCGCCGGCAGGGCGCTTTGCAGGATGCGCCGGTAAAGCGCCTCGGCCTCGCTTTCCGGGAAGTCGGGCAGCGCCTCGAAGGCGGCGGTTTCACTGTCTCCGGCAAGACCGCGCGCCTCGGGATCGAAAATCAAAATCGCACGCCAGGCCTCGGGGAACGAAACGCGAGCGATGATCTCAGGCACGGCACCCCGATATGGACCGGCATCGAGCACGGTGCCACCAAAGGTGAAGGTGCCGATGCCGATACCGGAGCGGCTGCCGCGCGACAGCCTCGTGGCGATCTCCTGGGGTGTGAGGTCGAGGCCTTCGAGCGCGGCGAAAGCGGACCCGACCGCAAGCGCCAATTGCGTGCCTGAACCGAGCCCCGCATGCGGCGGGATGGCCTCCTCGATGTGCAGCGCGTAGGTGTGCATGACACCGCAACTTGCGGCGATGCTTTTCAGATAGTGTTCAGCCCGTTCCCGCTCGGGGCCGCTCACTTGGAACGCAGGAGCACGCTCGAGCATGAGACGGGTACACGGCTGATCGAGCGACAGGCCGAAACTGCCGAAAGGCCGGGGGCTTCTGCCGCTCGGGTCGAGGAAGCCGAAATGTAGCCGCGCCGTCGCCCTGACCCGAACGCTGCCTGTGGCGAGTTCCGTCATCCCAGGCGATGCGGCGGGAAAGGCCTCCATTGATCGTCTCGCAGCCTCTCGATATGCTTGGGTCGGCGGGGAGTGCCACACTGTTCCAGTGGAACACTGTTCCAGTGAAACACTGTTTCAAAGGACGAAAGCGATGGCAACGTCCGAACGTACCTATAGCGATGCAGAGGTCGAGGCGCGGCTCAAGAAAGAGCTGCCACATTGGTATCTCGAGAACGGCTGGATCAGGCGCAAATACAAGACCAATAGCTGGAAAGGCACACTGATGGTGATCAACACGGTCGGCCATCTGGCAGAAGCCGCCTGGCACCATCCCGACATCACCGCCTCCTATGCCTGGGTCGAAGTGCGGCTGATGAACCATGCCGCCAAGGGCATCACCGACAAGGATTTCGAACTCGCCAAGAAGATCGAGGACGTGGTGCACTGGCAGCCGGGGCAGGATGGCGGGGCGCTGGAAGGCTGTCCCAAGGACGACATGCGCTTCGCCTATATCAAGTACGACAAGCCCAAGGCTTAGACTTTCGAACCACGAAGCTTGCGCCGCCTTAGCCACCTGTTTAATGGTGCGCCGCTAATACCGGTCCTCGCGGCCCGGCCCTCCCGCCACGATTGCACGCTGCGCCATGCCTGAACTCAAAGTCAAAGGCGTCACCATCGTCGAGACCTTCGCCGAGGCCTTCCCCATGGTCGGCACGCGGGTGATCATCACCGCGCCGACGCTGGAATGGGCCCTGATTTCGGCGCGCACGATGACCGGCTTCGCCACCTCGGTGATCGCCTGCGGCGCGGAAGCCGGTATCGAGCGCACGCTGTCGCCAAAGGAGACGCCGGACGGGCGCCCTGGCGTTGCGGTGCTGCTCTTCACCATGAACGCCGACAAGCTGCAGACTCAGCTTCGCAACCGCGTCGGTCAATGCGTGCTGACGAGCCCGGGCTCGGCCTGCTTTGCCGGGCTCGAAGGCGAAAAGAAGTTGAAGCTCGGCGCGTCGCTGCGTTTCTTCGGCGACGGCTGGCAGATGTCCAAGCTTGTCGGTGGCCGCCGCTTCTGGCGCATCCCGGTTATGGACGGCGAATTCCTCTGCGAGGCGACCACCGGCCTCACCAAGAAGGCGGTCGGCGGGGGCAATCTGCTCGTGCTCGGCAAGTCGCACAAATCGGTGCTCGCCGCCTGTACGCGCGCGGTCAAGGCGATGGCCGAGCTACCCGACGTCATCACGCCGTTCCCCGGCGGCATCGTGCGCTCGGGCTCCAAGGTCGGCTCCAAATACAAAGGTCAGATCGCCTCCACCAACGATGCCTATTGTCCGACCTTGAAAGCGGCGGTGAACACCGCGCTGCCGCTCGATGTGGAGGCGGTGATGGAAATCGTCATCGACGGCTTAAGCTTCGAGGCGATCCACAAGGCAATGCATGCCGGCATCCATGCCATCGCCAAAGGTGGCGCGCGTGAAGGCGTGACCCATATCAGCGCCGGCAATTACGGCGGCAATCTCGGGCCGCATCATTTCCATCTCAAGGAGATCGTCGGGTGAGCGCGCTGACCTTCAAGCTCAAAGGCAAGCCCGATCAGCGGCTCGATCTGTCGCCGCTCGTGCCGGCGCGTCTTGCCAGGCTGAAGCAGAAGCAGATCGAGGCGCTCGTCATCGGCACCACGCGCGCGAAGCTCAGCGTGGGCGATTTCTTCAAGGTGAAGGGCGACGATGCGGAGAGGCTCCGTTTCGTCGGCACGGACAAACGTTGCGACAATATCGGCAAGAGCCTCAGCGAGGGCGAGATCGTGGTCGACGGCAATGCCGGCGCCTATGTCGGCGCGGCCATGAAACGCGGCCGGATCGAGGTCAAGGGCAATGCCGGCGCGCTGGCCGGCGCGAGCATGGCCGGAGGCAGTCTCGCTATTGCCGGCAGCGCCGGCGAGAGCGCCGCAGGCATTCTCGTCGGCGAGACGCACGGCATGAGGGGCGGTGTACTGACTATCGGTCGCCATGCCGGGCCGCTGCTCGGCGAACGCATGCGCCGCGGTCTCGTCATTGTCGGTGGCGATGCCGGCGACTATGCCGGAGGCCGCATGATCGCCGGTACGATCCTCTTCAAGCGTGGGGTAGGCCGGAATGCCGGTTATGGCTTGCGGCGCGGCAGTTTGATCTTTCTGCGGGAGCCGGAGGATATCCTGCCGACCTTTGGCGATTGCGGCGTGGTCGAATTCGATTATCTCAGGCTGCTCGAAACATGGCTGCGCGGAACGGGTCGGCCGGTCCGTTTAGGCGGCCGCGCCCGCCGGCTGATGGGCGACATGTCCGTGCTCGGCAAGGGCGAGATGCTGATACTCGCTTGACGGCACAAGTCTGTATGATTGGCGATGATGACCACGTCCCCCTATGTGCTGCTCGACGACAGCCTGACTGAGCAGGGCCGGAGCCTGCTCTTTACCAAACCTGAGCAAGAGGTTTTGGCACTCGATCCCGCGGGCGTCGCCGCCGCGCTCGCGATCGTCGCCAAGGGGTTGGACCGCGGGCTGCACGCGGCGGGCTTCTTCTCCTATGAGCTTGGCTACTGCCTCGAACCGAAGCTCCAAGCTCTCCTCCCCAAAGAACGGCGCGTGCCTCTGTTCTGGATCGGACTGTTCCCTCCGCCGCAGCCGCTCGATGATTCCGGCACGCGTGCCTGGCTCGACGCCAATGGTGGGGGAGAGCGGGCGAAGATCTCCGACCTCAAGCTCTCCTGGACCCGTGAGCAATACACCGAGGCCTTCACAGCGGTGCAAGACTACATTGCCGCCGGCGACGTCTATCAGATCAATCTCACCCTCAAATATCGCTGCGCCTTCGAGGGCGACCCGGTGGCGCTCTACGCGGCGCTTAGGCGCAAGCAGCGCGTGGCTTACGGTGCGCTGATCTCGACGCCCGAGCTTTCCGTGCTGTCGCTGTCGCCGGAATTGTTCCTTCGCCGCGAGAGCAAGCATATGTCGACGCGGCCGATGAAGGGCACGGCACCGCGCGGCCGCACGCCACGTGAGGACGCGCGCATCAAGACCTGGCTCGCCATGGACGAGAAGCAGCGTGCCGAGAATCTGATGATCGTCGATCTCCTGCGCAACGATCTCGGCCGCGTGGCCAAGATCGGCACCGTGGAAGTCACCGACCTCTTCACCGTCGAGACGTATCGCAGCGTGCACCAGATGACCTCGGGCATCTCCGCGGAACTCAGATCCGATATGGGGCTCGAGGACATTTTGCGCGCGCTGTTTCCCTGCGGCTCGGTCACCGGAGCGCCTAAGGTCCGCGCCATGGAGATCATTCGCGAATTGGAGACTGAGCCGCGCGGCATCTATACCGGCGCCATCGGCCATATCGCGCCGTCCGGCGATTTGCAGCTCAACGTGGCGATCCGCACCGTGGTCCTGGACGGCGCCCGCGGCGAGATGGGCATAGGCGGCGGCATCGTCGCCGATTCAAAGGAAGAGTCGGAATTCGAGGAATGTTTGTTGAAGGCGCAATTCCTCACCCGTGTCGATACGCCGTTCGAACTGATCGAGACGCTACGGTACGAGAGGGGCAAAGGTTTCCATCTGCTCGAGCGGCATCTCGCCCGCCTGCAATCGTCCGCCACGCATTTCGGTTATCCGTTCGCGCGTAAGGACGTGGTTGCCGCGCTCGACCAGGAAGCCGCGCGGGTCGAGACGCCGGTCGCCTTGGTGCGGCTGTTGCTTGCGGAGGACGGCGTCATCACCGTGACCTCGACGCCGATCGAGCTGCCGACCAAGAATACCGTCTGGCGCTTCGTGATCTCGGATCAGCGTCTCGATGAGAAGGACCCGCTCTTCTACCACAAGACCACGCGGCGGCAGTTCTTCGACCGCGAGATGGAGCGGCAGAAGGCGCTGACCGGCTGCGACGAGGTGGTCTTCCTCAATAAGAAGGGAGAACTCACCGAAGGCACCCGCACCAACCTCTTCCTCGAGCTTGACGGGCGTCTGTTCACGCCTGTGCTTGGCTCAGGTCTGCTTCCCGGCACTTTGCGCGAGGAACTGCTCGACCTGCCACGCGCCGCGGCGAGCGAAGCGGTGCTGACACCCGACGACCTCATGCTCGCCGACCGAATCTATCTCGGTAACTCGGTGCGCGGCCTGATACGCGCCGAACTGATGCAGCCCGCGCGCGACGATATCCGCGCCCCGGCGCATGCCGTCTCTTGATCGCTAACTCGTTTCGCGGCGATCTTCGTTCGGCGTGACGTTGGCTTGAGTCCGATCGGCGCCAGACACATCTTCGGTCTGCAGCCGCTGGGCAGCCTTGCCGAAGGAGGTGCGCAACTCACCCCAGGCGCGGGCAAGGCCTTCACCGACATCCTTGGCGCCTTCACGCAACGGTTGGGCCTTTTCCCATAGCTCGCGCGCAGCGTCTTTCGCCGCCTCGGTGGAATGGGTCCGTGCGTCCTTCAATGTGCCTTCGGTCTCCTGCCGTGCCTGCTCCATCTGCTCCTCGGCGGCTTTGCGATAGGTGGTCGCCTGGGCCTGCACCTCTTTGAAGCGTGTTTGCAAGCTATCCAGAAAATGCTCGCCGAGCGCCGCGCCATGCGCGCCAAGCTCGGCAAGCTGACGGCCTAGCGTGTCGAGGTCGCGCTGGAACGCGTCCCATTCCTTGGCCGCCTTATCGCCGGCGCCAGACGTGGTCTTGTCGTGGGTGTCGGTCATGTTTCGCCTCGCTTGACAAATCTCTCGGGATAGATTTGCGCTCGAAGCGTGCCGATTCAAGAGGCTAGAGTCAGGCAGGCAGCGAAATCCAGCCGAGCCCGAGGATGAGCCCGGCGACGATCGCCAGCGCGATCGACACGAGAAGCACCCAGAGCATGGCGCGGGGACGACCCCCCTGGCGCGCTTCCGTGGTGTTGAGCACAGCGCCTTCGCCGTCCTGGGTAGTATGAGTCCTGACAGCCATCCGGCCCTCCCTTTCGTTGTGAGTATCCAGAGTTCAGCCAATTCCAACGCGTTAATGGGCGCGTTGGTTCCAGATTCGGAAGAAAGGGGGATTTAGCGCGGCGGTTTAGGGTCCAGTGCCTGCAAGGCTGCCTTCACCTCGCGCAGCAATTCGCCCGGCCCGCGATTGTCGGAAGGAGGCATGCCTTCCTCGGTCGCCCGGATCAGCGCCTCGGCGTCGGCTTCCCAACGCCTCAGGATGGCTTTCTTGTCTTCCGGGGACACACCTTCGGCCTTGAGCACATCGTGAGGACGGCGGAAGACAGTCGCAGGATCGAGTTTGGCCTGATCGATGTCCATGACTGGAGCTACTAATATGAAACTCAGGCGCTCTTGCTGAGCGTTTCTTTTGCTTCAGCCTCGGCTTCCGCCAGACCGAGCATGTCGGCCAAGCGGTTGCGCGCGCGATTGACCCGGCTCTTGATGGTTCCGACGGCGCAGCCGGAAATGTCCGCGGCCTCCTCGTAGGAGAAGCCCGCGGCGCCCACGAGGATCAGCGCCTCGCGCTGATCGTCGGGCAGGCGCGTCAGCACCGCGCGGAAATCCTGCATGTCCATGTGACCGTGCTGCTCGGGATGAGTGGCGAGCCGGGCCGCATAGCTGCCGTCGGCGTCTTCCACCTCGCGCCGCCGCTTGCGCCGTTCGGAGAAATAGGTATTGCGCAGGATGGTGAACAGCCAAGCCTTGAGGTTGGTGCCTTCCTTGAACGAGTCGAGGTGGTTCCACGCCTTGAACAAGGTTTCCTGCACGAGATCGTCGGCACGCTCGCGATCGCCGCAGAGCGAAACCGCGAACGCCCGTAGATTTCCCATCTCGCCTACGAGCGACTCCCGTAGGCTGGCCGAAACCTTGCGCGGCACGTTATTTGTCTCCGCTTCGCTCGAGGTCTTTAAGAAGCCGCAGGAGATGATCAGGAACGGGTTCTCGAGCGACTTCGTCGAAGGCCGCACGTACATGACGGCCGATATGAGCTTGCAGGTTCGGGGATAGACCTTCGTCCAGGTCCGTTTCCCGCGGCGGTGCACCCGAAAGCTTTCGGGCGCCGCTCTGCTCTGCTTGGTCCATTTTGTTCTTTACGCCAGGCATTTTTCGCCCGCGATCCTTCTTGTTTATGCTGTTGTCCACGGGTCGTGCCCTATCCGCTTCTTACAGTCAGTAACGCCAAACATAGCGGATTCTTTCCAGCCTCAGGAGCCAAAAACGCCTAAAGGGTCAAATGGTTCCCTGTAGTGGAACCAGCCGGGGATGCAGGGCGTTGTTACGGGTTGGGACACAAGTTTGAATTGCTAACTCTTCTTCCCGGTTTGTGAAACAATGGGGTTTACCGGGTTCATCAAAGAAAGCGACCTGATGCCGACGACAGCGATCGCGCCTCATCTCCCATATCTGCGCCGTTTTGCCCGTGCTCTTTCGGGTACACAGGCGGCGGGCGACGCCTATGTGGCGGCCACGCTCGAAGCTTTGATCGAGGATCCCACGCTGATCGATGTCAAACTCGATCCGCGCGTGGGCCTCTATCGGACCTTCGTCAATCTATGGAACTCGGTCGACCTCAACTTGAAGGCAGAAGCGCCGAGCGGTCAGCCCTTGCCGATCGATCGCAAGCTTGAGTCAATCACACCATTGCCGCGGCAAGCCTTCCTGCTCTGTTCGGTAGAGGGATTTTCCGATGGCGACGCCGCAACCATCCTCAATATCGACAAGAAAGATCTGGATGGGCTGATTGATGCAGCGGGACGCGAGATTGCCGCGCAAATGGCTACCGACGTGCTGATCATCGAGGATGAGCCGATGATCGCCATGGATCTCGAAAGCATTGTCGAGGGGCTCGGCCACCATGTCACGGCGACGGCCCGCACCCATGACGAGGCGGTGAAGGCCGTGCACAAGCAAAAGCCCGGCCTCGTGCTGGCCGACATTCAACTTGCCGACGGCAGCTCGGGGCTCGAGGCTGTGAACGAGTTGCTTGGCTCGATCGAAGTGCCGGTGATCTTCATCACCGCCTACCCGGACCGGCTGCTTACCGGCGAACGGCCCGAGCCGGCTTTCCTCATCACCAAGCCGTATCAGCCCGACACGGTGAAGGCCATCGTCTCTCAGGCGTTGTTCTTCGACCGCCGCGCCCATCTTCGCGACCGGCCGCAGGTCAATGCTTAGGGCGCTAGGTTAAATCTTCCCGAGCAGAAGCAGGATGAGGAGGATGATCAGGATCAGTCCGACGATGCCGGACGGTCCATAACCCCAGCCGCGGCTATGCGGCCACGCGGGAAACGCGCCGAGCAGCAGTAAAATCAAAATAATGATGAGAACGGTGGTCAGCATGTTTGCCCCCTGAGTGACGCGGGGCGAGCCTGGCTGGCACGCCCATCGATACGCCGCCTTAGCATGCCCGAGAAAAAGCGCCTTGGCGCTTAGATTCTGCCGAGAAGCAACAGAATAAGCAGAACCACCAGGACCACGCCGATCACGCTTGAGGGTCCATAGCCCCAGCCGCGGCTATGCGGCCAGGCGGGAAACGCGCCGAGAAGAAGCAGAATCAAGATGACGATGAGGATTGTGGTGAGCATGTTGCCTCTCTTGTCTTTTCGCCGACCGGCAATCAAAAAATTGGTCCGCCGCAACCCTTAAGAGCCGCGGCGGACCAAACGCGATTACATATTGCTGAACCAGGTGTCGACTTGGCGCTCGGCCTCATCCTTGGCGATGCCATATCTTTCCTGGATCTTGCCGACCAATTCGGTGCGCCGGCCTTTCACCACGTCAAGGTCGTCATTCGTGAGCTTGCCCCACTGTTGCTGCGCCTTGCCGCTGAACTGCTTCCAATTACCTGCGATACGATCCCAATTCATGGAACGGCTACTCCTCTGCTTGAACGCCCGGCGATTACGGGCGTCCTTGGCTTGTTCACAGTTTTGCTTAGAGTCCTGCCTATGGTGCAGGAGTGATGGGAAAACGCGCAGGGGGCAGCGCGGGTTCCCTTGCTTGCACCGCGCGGGAGTGCTTGGATCGCAGTAAAATCAATAGGATGAAGAATATGGCGGCGACGCGCATCCTGGTGGTGGAAGACGAGTTTCTCATCGCTCTCGATATCGCCAGCGTGTTGGAGCAAGCCGGCATGACTGTCATCGGTCCCGTCAGCACCGTGGCGGAGGCCATGAACGTGATCGAGAGCGAGGAGATTGCCGGCGTGCTTCTCGACGCCCATCTTGCCGGCGAGCCGGTTGGCTGCATAGCCGACGCCCTGAAGGCTAAGGCAATTCCCTTCGCCTTCGTCAGCGGTTACGGCCTCGAACAGCTTCCGGCCGGGCATCGGGACGTGTCGCTCGTCAAGAAGCCGTTCACGGGGCAAGATCTGCTATCGGCCGTCGCGCGCTTTTGAAATCGCGCCGGGTTGCAACGTATTGGGCTTTGAAGCGTTGTGCCGCCGGGCAAACCTCGCCCAATCGGCGGACCGACAAACATAGGAGCCTGGCATGCTGACTTGGGCAATCATCTTTGCCGTCATCGCTTTGGTTGCGGCCATCTTCGGCTTCGGCGGAATTGCCTCCGCTGCGGCGGGCGTCGCGCGCATCCTGTTCTTTATCTTTATCGTGATCTTTCTCGTCACCCTCATCGCCGCTCTGCTCTGAGAGCTTTCTGGCATCGGCATAAGAAACGCCCGTAACCGGGGGAGGACGGTTACGGGCGTTTGGTTCGAGTGCCGCTGGGGAGGGGCGGGAGGTGATGTGACGCGAGCCCTCGAACGCCAGGACAACGCAAGAAACTTGGGTTGGTTCCCCTCACCCGGAAGGGGGCTCTGAGCACAAACAAGGTCGTGATCAGCCGTGAATTGGCTGCGAGCCTCCGAATCCCTACATTCAGGTTCAGGGATTGCGAGGAATGACCATGTTTACAAGACGCGATATTGCCTTGGGCGCCATGGCTTTGGCGGCAATCGCCTATGCCGGCGCCATGCGCTGGGGAAGCGCCAGAGCAACCGCCGCCAAGGGCACGTTCGAGATCGTCAAATCGCCGGAGGAATGGCGCAAGATTCTGACCCCTGAGCAATACGCCGTGCTGCGCGAGGAAGCCACAGAGCGCGCCTTCACCAGCCCGTTGAACGACGAGAAGCGCAAGGGCTCTTTCATCTGCGCCGGCTGCGAACTCCCGCTATTCGCTTCCGAGACCAAATTCGACAGCGGCACCGGCTGGCCGAGCTTCTATGCGCCGATCGAGAACGCGGTCGGTCAGGGAAAGGATTATTCCTACGGCATGGTCCGCGAGGAAGTGCATTGCCGGCGATGCGGCGGCCATCTCGGCCACGTTTTCAACGACGGACCGGCGCCGACCGGCTTGCGGTATTGCATCAACGGCGTGTCGCTGAAATTCATCCCGACTTGAGCCGCATATCCGCTTTGCGCCGCCGCGAATTCGGGGCAAGCTTCGGCGCATGACTGATAAGCAAACGGCAAAGCCCTCTGAGGCGCAGCTCCTTCTCTCCCAGCTTCTGTTCGGCAAGCAGCTCACCTATGCGCTGTCGGGCATAGCGCGTCTCGGCGTCGCCGATCACATGGACGCCACGCCGCAAGCGATCGATGCGATCGCCGCCAAGACGAACGCGCATGCGCCCTCGCTCTATCGCGTGATGCGGCTCCTAGCGAGCATGGGTGTGTTCAAGGAAGGTCCGCCGCGCCATTTCGCGCTGACGCAGGCCGGTGAACTGCTCAAGAGCGACGCGCCCGGCACGCTGCGCTACTTCGCCATGATGTTCGGCGACGAGTGGACGACACGCGCCTACGAGCATTTCACCGACATTCTGCGCGACGGCGGCGACGGCGTCACCAAGGCTTATGGCAAGCACGTCTTCGACCTGCTCGCCGAGCGGCCGGATCAACTTGCGACGTTCCAGGCGGCGATGACCAGCGGCTCAACGATGGCCGGCAGGGCGATCACCGAGGCTTACGATTTCAGTTCCATCACGCTGTTGGCCGATGTCGGCGGCGGCCACGGCGCGCTGCTCGCCGCGATCCTTAAGCGCTATCCGGACATGCAAGGCGTGCTGTTCGACCGTGAGGAAATCGTCGCCAGCATGCCGGAAGACCGCTTCGCTTCCATGAAGGGCCGCGTCGCCATCGAAGCTGGCAGCTTTTTCGAGCGCGTGCCGCAAGGCTGCGACGCCTTCATCATGAAGCACATCATCCACGATTGGGGCGACGAGCAATGCCGCACGATCTTGCAGCTGATGCGCGAGGCGCTCCCCTCGCATGGCCGCGTGCTGGTGTGCGACATGGTGGTGAGCGAGGATCCCGGACCGACCCCCGCCAAGATGCTCGATATCGAGATGCTGGTGATGACGGTCGGGGGCAAGGAGCGCACGGAAGAAGAATTCCGCGACCTGTTCGCCTCCGCGGGCTTGCGCCTCAGCCGCATCGTGCCAACCGCGCGTCCCATCTGCGTGGTCGAGGCGGTGCCGGCTTAAAAATGCCGCGCAGGGTTTTATTCGGCCCGGCAACGCGATAAACTCAAGCCTCGCATGCAAGGGGAGGGACCAAGCATGAAAAGGATCACCGCAATCGTCGCCTGCATCGGCGCTCTATTCGCATTCTCCACGGTGATGAGCGTGTCCACGCCGGCCGACGCCAAGCGCTATGTCAAGGATGGCCGCTATTACGTGAAGAAGGGCAAGCACAATTACCGTTATTATCCGGCGGGCCGCTGGCTCTGGGTCGGTTCGGGCCTGGGCTACGGCGCGGCCGCAATGACGGGAAACTGCCGCTACTACCATCGGCAATGGGTGATCAGCGGCCAGGACCATTGGCGACGCAAATATAATTATTGCATCGACTAGTCATCGGCGGTGATCACTGTCGTGGGTAAGGCTTGCGGACATCTGCCATAGCCACCGCGCACGTGTTTCGTTGTGGCAATAGCCAAGCTGTCAAACTGCCCAAGCAGCTAGCACTGAGTTATTTTTGAGCGATGGTGATGGTGTCGTAGGCGCGTTCGACAGGAAAGCCTAACGGCCCAAACAAGCGGAAGAATAATCGCTTTCTCGGGGCCTGATCTTCGGCGGAGATACCGGGACTAAATCGTTTGAAGTGGGGGGTCTCCAGAGATTCGAACTGACAGACCAGCAAGCTAAGCCCGGACTCCTCGCAAAGCGCGCGCATGCCTTCGGGATAGATGCGCCAGCAGTCAACAGGATACTCGTGGTAAGTCCAGTTTACGGGGTTGATCGTGATGATCAAACCTCCAGGTTTGGCGATGCGGACAAGTTCGGGCATCCAGCGCCAAGGCTTCCGAACATGCTCAATCACATTCCCCGAGAGCACGATGTCATAACTGTCGGTCTCAACGGGATAGTCGTATTCACCAGACGCTCGGTAGGTCAGTCGTCCGTCTTCTTTCAGGCCGATGGTGTGCCATTCACAAGATACCCCTATCGCTCGTCGATAAGTGGAGGGGAAGCCGTCAGGACCGATCTCCAGAACTTTAGCGCCTGGGGCAAACAGCGAAGCCGCGTATTTGTTGAACAGGAGCAGGCTGTTGTTGTGCATTGCTAGGCGGGATCTTCCGGAAAGCACGCAGCGCTCTACATCTACTTATAGAAAAAACATAAAGAAAAAACTGAAAGAAAAACTGGCTCCCCGGGCCGGATTCGAACCAGCGACCCAGCGGTTAACAGCCGCTTGCTCTACCAGCTGAGCTACCGGGGATCAGGGCGCATCCTAAAGCGCTGCGCCTAAGCCGTAGATAGCAAATGCCCCACGGCCTTTCCAGGGCTTTGCGCGCCCCTCCGGTTGCCAGGCCCCGCGCCAATGCCTAGATGGGTTGGACCACTGCAACCCAAGCGCGCTCATGGCCAAGGTCAAGCTCTTCGATCGTCACTGGCACCTGCCGAAGTCGAAGCCGATCCGTATCGGCCTCGGCATCATCCTGGTCGCGCTCGGCCTGCTCGGCTTCCTGCCGGTGCTCGGCTTTTGGATGATCCCGCTGGGCCTGCTCGTGCTCTCGGTCGATCTACCCATTGTGCGCCGCTGGCGGCGCCAGGTCACCGTGTGGTGGCACAAGAAGCGCGGCGATGCGGAGGACGTTTCCGCCGGGAAGCAGAAGGTGGATTGAGGGGATTGGAGGCCACGACCGGAATCGAACCGGTGTGCACGGATTTGCAGGCGCCTTCCCTGATCCTCCCCCACTGAAGTTCTCTAATCGCGGGTGTCAAGCATAGCCTTTTTGGTCGCGTCTCGCCGGGTTCAGAGTTCTCTCCGCGGTCAGCCTCTTT
>Ga0194120_10000158_pt1 | contig 115316 bp, 124 predicted proteins | sample TA2MahCa65mmetaG_FD_148642 | JGI IMG/M metagenome (GOLD analysis project Ga0194120, IMG submission 148642) | Freshwater microbial communities from Lake Tanganyika, Tanzania - TA2015019 Mahale Deep Cast 65m | ecosystem: Environmental > Aquatic > Freshwater > Lake | place: Tanzania: Lake... | reverse complement strand
TGGCGGGGACCTCCAAAGCAAAGAGCCGAATCAATGCCCGGAGTTGTCGGGTCGACAAATGAGTCCTGGGCAACAAGGAAGAGGCCATGCTTCAGCATAAAAAGACTTCCAAAACTAGACAAGCTCCTTCAGGTGCTTCCCATTCATCTGTGTCCCATTCGGTAAGCAATCGGAAGCTTCTGAGGTCTTTAACATCATCAGCGAAACCGCCCGCCCTATCGGCCAGGTCGAGTTGCTTGCACTCGCAGGCAACCAGAGTCCCTTTTCTTATTGCAAGCAGATCAACCCGTCTGTTGGTTTTATTGGGGTAGGAAGCTTCAGCAAAAACCCGCCAGCCATGCTCAAGGAATTTATGGCCAACGTGCATGCTCAGATTACGTTCTGGGAGCCCGTTCTCTTCACCCTTTTGCGGCCAGTATTCATCAGGACCGTCCCACAAGCAGACCCGTATGGATTTCAGACCGCCGCGCACGATTCGTTCAATTGCTCTCAAGTTTTCATTCGGCATAGGTGACTTCGTGCAGAGAGGTGAGGCTCACCATTCAGATCTCTGCCAGCCTCGGTTACGGGCGGGGGCGAAGAAGCGCACGTCGGGACGCTTGAAGAGCCCGATCAGGGCCATGCCCGCGACAAAGCCGCCGACGTGGGCGAAGAAGGCCACCCCGCCTCCTTTGCTTCCTAAACTCATTCCGCCGCTGAGAATCTGCATCACAAACCAGAATCCCAGTACGAATCCGGCCGGCACGTACATCATCCTGGTGAACATGCCCAGCGGAATCAGCACCAGCACCTTGGCATGGGGGAACAGCAGCAGATAGGCGCCCAAGACGCCCGAGATAGCGCCGCTGGCGCCGATCATCGGCACGGTCGAGGCGGGATCGGTCAGGGCATGGCTAAGCGCAGCCAGGATGCCGCAGGTCACGTAGAAGACGATGAACTTCACGTGTCCCATCACGTCTTCGATATTGTTGCCGAAGATCCAGAGGTAGAGCATGTTGCCGATCAGGTGCATCCAGCCTCCGTGGAGGAACATGCTGGTGAGGAGCGTGAGGTAGGCGGGAAATCCTGCCGCCTCGGGCGGCAAGGCCTTCAGTCCGGCCGGGTGGCTCAGGACGACGGAGGGGATGGCGCCGTACTGGAAGATGAACGCCTCCCCGATCTGTTCGGGCAGCGAGACTTCGTAGAAAAATGCGAGCGCGCAGGCCACGATGAGCGCGATCGTGATGATCGGCGCAAGTTCGGTCGGGTTATCGTCGTGCAGTGGAATCATAAGAGTCGGGGGAAGTTACAAGCGGCAGGCGCCTAATTCAAAAGAAAGCCGCTGTCCTTGGAGCTCGCTACTTGTTATCGGCCAGCGGGGCCAAGGGGTCCAGGCCGCCGGGGCCCAGCGGCACGGAGAACCCGGCTGCGTGGATGTGCCCGCCGCCGCCGTGCAGTGTGGCGATGGCCGCCACGTCGATCCCGTCGGGCGCCGATCGCATGCTGAAATAGCGCCGGCCGTCCTTGTCGTGCCAGATGAGGCAGAAGGGGTGCCCCTTGGCCAGCCGCTCGCCGATCTGGCTGGTCAAGATCGGGCTCTGCACCGTGGGCACCTTGTGCCCGTGGAACGTGACCGTCACGGCTTCGGCGAGAATCTTGCCGACCATCTCCTGTTCGTACCGGAGAATCGCCTTGCCTTCGGCGACTAGGGCCTCGCGGCGGAAGCTGTCCCAGAGGGCAAAGTCGAAGGGATAGGAGGAAAGGGCCGCCGTGACTTCCCGGCTGTCCGGGAGCGCCCATTCCCACAAGTCCTTGTCCTGGACGTACTGGAGCAACCAGGGGGCCGGCGACTGGTGGGCCCATTCCCAGGCCAGCACGGCGCCGGATTTTTTCTGGTCGAAGTAAGCGTGGGGAAAACCCTCCAGCGCCTGCTGGGCCGTGATGTGATGGTCAAGGATCAGGAGACTGGCCGCCTCTTTGGCCATGGCCTCGAGCATCGGCCGAGCATAGCTGAAATCCGCGATGACAACGTGGCGGTCGGCCAGGCCTGACGGGGGAGGAAAGCCGTGTTTGACCGGGATGAATGTCGCCGAGGGGAATTTCTTCCAGATGGCCCAGGCGGCCCCAAAGCCGTCCGTACATTCGGCATGGTAGAGCACAATGTCCGGAGTCTGGACCGAGCCGGGCGTTCGCTGGGATGAGGTCATCACGGTGCGCAGCATACCATGACTGCCGGCCACAACCAAACCGAACACATGCCTCCGCTTGTCAAATCTAGGCCTGCCCGATTACACTGATCAGCGTCCCGGGCTCATTGCAGAGTGGATCGGAGATTCCATGTCGGTCGTTGAACAAGCATTTCGCCGTCGCGCCGCGCAGATTTCGCCGCATGGCCTCGGCCTGTCCGTGGACGTCTATACCCCGGACTTGTTCGAGTTGGTGGGCGCGTTGGAACAGGCGGGGGCGCGAGCCGACTACTTGGAAATCTTCCGTGCGGCTCCCCCGGCGGTAGACACGGTCCGGCAGCATTGCGCATCGTTGCCGCTGGAATGCCACGCCGAAGGGCTGTGGCTGACGCAGCCGGACTGGCAGCAGGCCTATCCGGCGGAGCGAGAATTGAGTGCGCTCGCCTTGCAGCTGCGAGCGTTGGGCTGCCAGTGGATGACGCACGAATGTGCCGCCAAACAGATGGCCGGCTATTCGTTCGGGACCTATCTCCCGCCCTTGTTTACGGCAGCCGGCGCCGAGGTGACGGCGAACAATGTCGCGCTGGCCCAGGCGCGACTCGATCTCGAGGCCTGCCTGCCCCATGGGGGCGGTCCCTTGTTGTTGCTGGAGGTGCCGCCCTGGACCTACTTCGGCTTGGGCGATCGGTCCGTCCCCGACTTCTTTCGAGCGATCACGGATCGCACGGCCTGCGGCCTGGTCTTAGACATCGGCCACCTCTGGACGGTGTATCGCTATAGCGGGGCCTGGCGCCGACAGCCTCTTGTGAAATTTGTTGCGGAGTTTCTGGATGCATTTCCCCTGGAGCGGGTTGTGCAAATCCACGTGGCCGGCTTGGCCGAACATGAGGCGGCCGTATCGGCGCAGGGCAAGGCCGGGGGCAGCGATCGGTTTCCGTTGTGGATTGATGCCCATGGGGCTCCCATCCCGCCGGTGCTCTTCGACATGCTGGAGCAAGTGCTAGCCCATCCCAAGCTGACGCAGCTCAAAGGCCTGGCCTTGGAAGTGGATACAAAACCAGTGTCGATGATCGTCCAGGAATTCCGACAATTCCGCGAGCGGTTCGGGCGGGGTTCCCATCCGAACTCTTGTCCGAGCCCTGGCCGGCAGGAGCAAGGGGCGCCGGTGGAGGCCTCTTCATCGTCGCTGCCGGGGCGTTCCGAGGAAGCCGCAGCCCTGCGTCGGCAATACGAAGCCTACGCGCAGCTCGCGGCAGGACACAACGACGATCTCATGCCCATGCTGGTGGGTGAGCCGAGCGGGTTGGATCGGTATCGCCACGAGTATCTGCCCCATGAAATCCTCCACTGGGGCGGTGAACTCACGGATATGTTTCCCGCCACCTACCGCGAACTGGAGCGAGCAGACCTCGCGTTGGAGCGGTTCATCCCATTCTGGTTCCGGGCGCCCCGTTCAATCGACGCCCCCTATGATTTCTTTTTGTTGAAAATCGAGCGGTTCATAGAATTCGTGCGCGAAGCCCTCCCGGATTCGCGAGACATAGTTGAGCGGGAGGCCGAATCGCTGCGTGGCGGCTATGAGGTTGCATGCGATCAGATGGGGACGTTGACGGCGCATGGTGAACCGGTAGGCTAAGAGTAAGAGATGGTTACGAATCACGCTTCACGAGATACGCTTCACGAGACTGCTGCCGGTTTCTGGCAGACCCTTCCCCAGCCGATCATCGGCCTCTCTCCGATGGATGGCGTGACGGACGCGGCGTTCCGCCTGACGGTGGCTCGGCAAGGGCCCCCCGATATTACCTTCACCGAATTCACGAGCGTCGGCGACGTCTGCCGCGGTCCTGAGCATCTACTTTCGACCTTCACCTACAGCGAAGAAGAACGGCCCGTGGTGGCGCAACTGTATGGGAAACACCCGGACCTGTTCTATCTGGCGGCCCATGTGGTCTGCGAATTGGGCTTCGACGGATTGGACATCAATATGGGCTGTCCCTCGAAAAACGTGGCGTCATCGGGATCCGGCGCCGCCCTCATCAAGACGCCGGACCTGGCCCATGCCATCATGCGCGCGGCGCGGCAGGGCATTCTGGATTGGGCGAACGGCCACACCCTGACTCAGGCGGGCCTGAAGGCTTCGCGCGCGGACTTGATCCGGGCGATGAACGTGAAGCGCCATGGGCAGCCCTCGCCCCCCCGCCGCGTCATCCCCCTGTCCGTCAAGACCAGACTGGGCTACGACTCGGTGGTGGTGGAAAATTGGATCGGGCATTTGCTGGAGGAGCAGCCGGCGGTCATCTCGGTCCATGGCCGGACGCTCCAGCAGATGTACAGGGGCGAAGCGGACTGGCAGGCGATCGAGCGGGCCGCGACCATCGTTCGCGGAACCCCCACGCTGCTCTTGGGCAATGGGGACGTGCAGTCGATGGACGACGTGGTTCGGCGGGTGCGGGAGAGCAAGGTCCATGGGGTATTGGTCGGGCGAGGGGCCTTGGGCAGTCCGTGGTTTTTCCGGAAGAAAGAGCTAGCCCGTCAGGCCGCCCGTGACGGCGCGCCGATCATCGCTGGGTCATTGGATGAGACGTTGAGTCTGGCGGATCGGTTCCGCGTGATGGTGGAGCATGCCCGGTTATTTGAGGGAATCGATCGTGCGGCCCGATTCCCGCACATCCGGAAACACCTGGGCTGGTACTGCAAGGGCTTTCCCCATGCCGCCGCCATGCGCGCCCGGATGGTCCGGGCTTCCAGCAGCGCCGATGTGGAACGGATCGTGGCGGAGCACCTGGCGTCCGATCCTTTGGCGGGTGCGGCGTCCGCGGCCATGTCCAGTCCCGCGCTACCCACCAGCCTGTCCTGCGCCTGATCCATGGCCGTTGCCCCCTCGGTGATCCTGGCCTCGACCTCGCCGCGCCGCAAGGACCTGCTGGCCTTGCTCCGGATCCCCTTCGAGACCGCCGCGCCGCATTTCATCGAACAGCTGCGCCAAGACCTGACTCCGGACGAGCAAGCCAGGCATTTCGCGGCCGGCAAGGCGCAAGCATGTTCGACGCGTTTTCCGGATCAGTTGGTGCTCGGGAGCGACACGTTGATCGCGCTCGATGGCGAGGTGATGGGCAAGCCGGCCGACCTTGCGGAAGCCCGTTCCATGTTGCGAAAGCTGTGCGGCCGCCAACATTTGATTCATACAGCCGTGGCGCTCAGGCGGCAGGCCGATGCGGTGCGGGAGGTGGCGGTGGAAACGGTCCGGGTCTGGATGCAGGCGTTCGACCAAGCCGAGCTGGAGGCCTATCTGCATACGGGAGAAAGTTTGGGGAAGGCCGGCGCCTATTCGATTCAGGGCATCGGCGGGCGGTTCATCGAGCGGATCGAGGGCGACTACACGGCGGCCGTCGGCCTTCCGCTGAGACTTACGGCCGATTTGCTCCGCCGACACGGACTGGCCGTTTCGGCGGACGTGGATGAACTATATCGCGCCAAGCCCTATCCGAACTGGGGACGGTTTGAACGATGAGTGATAAACGATCAGTGATGAATGAATAGGCGGGGGCAGGCATCTTCTAATTCAATTCATCATTCATCATTCTGCATTGCTTTGACGCGGCGCTTTCCTTACAATGCCGCGCCATCGGCTCATTCATCGAGGGAGGCCCGTATGCGGTGCAAGGAGATGACAGCGTGGGGCGGCAGTCTGGCCGTGCTGGCCGCGTTGGGGCCTATGGCGTTGGCGGCGGCTCCGGCCCAGGCGATTGACGTCAAGCTCACGATGGACGATGCCAAGAAGGCCCTGGCGGCGGGGCGCGAACCGATGGAGAAGGCCGACACTCCGGAGGACGTGAAGAAGGTCATGCAGCATGCGTCCTTGGCGACGCGGGTCGGGTCCGATCCGGAAAAGGACCCCTGCGGGGCCAGCGCGATTTTAAGGACCAAACGTTTTTGGCTGGAATCCTTCGGCCGGAAAGAAGCGGCGGAGACCAAGAAGCAGAAGAAAGACGTGCGCATGCCCGACGACAAGATTCAGAAGTACCTGGACATGCCCAACCTCGAAGTCGAAGTGCAGCTCTGCGGGGACGACGAGTATTTTGCGGAAGGCGCCCAGGTGGCGTTTCAGCAGGGTTCGAAGACCGTCAAGCCGATCGACGTGAGCCCGGCCGACAAGGGACGGAAGAACGAAGGCCAGGGCCCGGCCTACCGGTCCCGCTTCACGGCCCGGTTCGCCTACGACAGCTTCGACCCGAACGCCAAGACCAAGGTGCAGGTCTACTTCCCGGACGGAAAGATGTCGGAATTCGAGGCGGATTTCTCGAAAGTGAGATGAAGTTCCGGGCTAGAGGCTAGGGGCGAGAGGCAAGGGGTTGGGTGGCAGGTCTATCCTAGAGCCGCTCGCCACTCGCCTCTAACCCCTCGCCTTCCGCTAGCCGCAGCGTATACAGGTAGCGGTAGAGCCCCTTTTGCTCCATGAGCGAGGCATGGGTGCCTTGCTCGACGATTTTGCCATTACTCAACACCAGAATCAGGTCCGCTTGTTGAATCGTGGTCAGGCGGTGGGCCACGACGATCGTGGTCCGTCCGGCCATCAGCCGGGTTAACGCCTCCTGCACCAGCCGCTCAGACTCGGCATCCAGGGCCGAGGTCGCTTCATCGAGCATCAAAATCCGCGGGTTCTTGAGCAGCGCGCGCGCGATGGCCAGTCGCTGCCGCTGCCCGCCGGACAGATTGACGCCCCTTTCGCCGACCACCGTCCGGTACCCGTCCGGCATGGCGGCGATGAAGTCATGGGCGTTGGCGGCGCGGCTGGCGGCCATGATTTCGGCCTCCGTGGCCTCCTCGCGTCCGTACCGGATGTTCTCCAGGATCGTGCCGCCGAACAGGACGGTTTCCTGAGGGACCAAGGCGATCTGCCGGTACAAACTGTCCAGCCGGATATGTCGGAGGTCATAGCCGTCGATCGTCAGCCGGCCGGCCGTCGGGTCGTAAAAACGATGCAGGAGATTCACAAGGGTCGTTTTCCCCGAGCCGGTCGGGCCGACCAGGGCGATGACTTCGCCCGGCTTCGCCTCGAAGGAGACGTCCGAGAGGACCGGCTGCCTGGGGTCGTAGGCGAAGCTGACCGCGTCGGCCCGGACATGGCCGGCGATGGGCGGCAAGTCGATCGCATCGGGCCGGTCGTGAATCTCGGGCTCGGTATCGAGGATCTCGAACACCCGTTGCATGGCGCCCTGGGCTTCCTTGATCTGGGCAAAGACCCGGGCCGCGGAGCCGAATGGGCCGATCAGGATGCCGGCGAAGAGAACGAAGGCGAACAGATCCCCCGGGGACACGGTCCCGTCGATCACCTGCCGGCCCCCGTACCAGAGGACCGCCGCGGCGGCTGCGAACGTGAGCAGGGTGATGGTCGGGACGAACAAGGCCAGGACCGTCGCGCGACGCAGGGCGAGCTGCAGAGCTTGTTGCGAATAGCGGGCGAACCGAGCCTCCTCCCTGGCGGTCTGCACGAAGGATTTGACCACACGGATCCCCGACAGGACTTCTTCCGCCAGCGTCGTGACGGAGGCGGTCTGGTCCTGCATGGAGGTCGAGAGCGCGCGGAGTTTTTTTCCGAAGAAGCGGGCGACCAAGACCAGCAGTGGGAGCAGCAACAGAATCAGCAGGCAGAGCCGCCAGTTCATGACGAACAGGAACGTCACGCCGCCGATGAAGGTGACCACCTGTTTGGCCGAATCGATCGGCGTTTCGGTCACGGTGGTCTGGATCACGCCCACGTCGTTCATCAGGCGGGAGAGGATTTCCGCGGTGCGGCGCTTGGCGAAAAAGCTGAGGGAGAGCCGCTGTAGGTGGCCGAACAGGTGAGTCCGGAAGTCGGCCATGATGCGCTGAGAGACCCAGGCGGTGAGGTAACTGTGGCCCATCGAGAGCAGGCCTTGGGCCAGGACCAGACCGAGAAAGAGGCCGATCGTGCGGGTCATGCCGGCGGCGTCGTGTCGGACCGTGATGATGTCCCACAAGAAGCCGGCCAGCCGCAGCAAGGCCAGGTTCAACAGGGCTACGGCCATGACCAGCAAGGCCGCCCCGGCCATCTGCGGCAGGTAGGGTTTGAGGAACGGCAGGAAGCGGGAGTAGTAGGACTTCTCTGCTCGATTTGCGGCAATTAACATCGAATGACCGACGCTCGCAGACTCGTATCACGGGCCATGGTAATCAGGCCGGGAAGCGGTGACAGTCCATTGATGAAAAAGGAGAACGGACAACGCTGCGGCTAGAGTTGCGTGATCGACTCGATCAGATTCTTGTTGAGTGAGACGAAGTCGGCCCGCTCGCGGTCGTCGATCATGACATCGGTGAGATTGATGAACAGCCGCTGTTCCTCGTTGAGCACGTCCGACACGCGGTTGCGCATCGGAGGAATAACGAAATCCCCGACATAGATGCTGTTCATCGTGCGGACTTTCACGCGAGCCTTTTTGGCCTCGGGCACGGCGTCCTCCGGGAACTTGAGGCGCCGGGCCTAAGCTCGGCGCCTCAGGAACTTTTGCTTTCTGCGCAATTTCTTGTGTTTGTGCTTGCGCATCTTCTTCTTGCGCTTCTTGAGAACACTGGACATGCGTAGTCTCCTGAATGAAAAAAGTGTATACAGAGATCGTCGGCCAAAAGCAAGCCGGATAGGCACGCTGATCGCGCGGCGGAGGACGGCTTCTCGTCCAGCCAGGAGCTGGTGTCGTAGCACAGGGGTGGGAAACCTGTCAAGGAAACGATGCCGGCGGCAAAGAATGTCTGCACGGGCGAACGTCCATAAAGTTTGACAGTCGAAGAGTAGAACGCGTGGGATGATGGCGGGCCTGTCCGACGCGGTGATGGACTGCCGTGCCGACTCCGTGCGGTGCGCCGCGCATCCTTCAACAAGGCCGCTTGACGGGTTCGATCAGCCCTTCCTATACTGTGCCATGTCTTGCCGGCTCTCGCGATTCCTGTCCCTGGGCGTGGTCGCCATGCTGCTCGTGGCGGCCTCGGTCGGCTGTTCCAAAAAGGAAGCCCGCTACCCGGCCGACTACCAGCGCTATCAGCGGATCGATAAAGCCGTCGAGGCGCTGGTCAAAGCCTACGTGAAGAAGGACGCGTCCGCCTTCCATGCCCTGTTGCTCCCCTCCAATCGCATCGACAAGATGGAAGTCGGGGCGAACAAGGATTTCGACACGTTCAAGGACATTGCCCTCGACCTCGCCATCGAGCGCATCGTGATCGACGGAGACCAGATCGATGTCTTCGTTCACTGGCACGGTCTCTGGAAGCGCGAGCCGGACGACACCGAACAGCGGGAGCGGGGGCATGGTATGTTGCGCTGGATGGGGGTCCAATCCATTTTGCTGGCCGGTATCGATGGAGATATCCCATTCGGCATCTCCTTGCGTCAAAAAGACTCGACAGCCCCTCCTAGCGCGCCCTCCAGATGAACGCCGCTCGCTCAGCTCGCCGATTGTCTCGGTTCGCCCGAACGGCACAGGGCCCTTCCGCCGACTTTCTGGTCATCGGGAGCGGGGTGGCCGGCCTACGCGCCGCGATCGAGTTGAGCCGCCACGGGCGCGTCATCATGCTGACCAAGGGGCATCCTCTGGAGAGCAGCTCGATCTATGCCCAAGGGGGCGTGGCCGTCGCGCTCAGCGAAGAGGACGATGTCGCGATCCATCTGACCGATACGGTCAAGGCCGGCCACGGGCTCTGTCGCGAGGAAGCCGTTCGGGTGTTGGTGGAGGAGGGGCCGGCGCGCATCCAGGAGTTGATCACCTGGGGGGCCCGGTTCGACAAAGTCGGCGGCAAATTCGCCTTTGCTCGCGAGGCCGCGCACAGCCGCAGCCGCATCCTCCGCGCGCGCGGGGATGCCACCGGCAACGAAATGGTCCGGGTCCTCATGGCCGAGGCGCGGCGGCGGAAGATGATCGAGCACCTGGGGCGCCACTTCACGGTGGACCTGGTGGTCGCGGAAGGCCGGTGCCGGGGCGCGCTCGTGTTGAACGAGATGACCGGCGCGCGCTTTATTCTGCCCGCGCAGGCGGTCGTTCTGACGACCGGCGGGGCAGGCCAGGTCTATGCGCGGACGACCAATCCCCCCAATGCCACCGGCGACGGAATGGCCATGGCCTATCGGGCCGGAGCGGTGCTGGAAGACATGGAGTTCGTGCAGTTCCATCCCACCGCCCTGTACCTGCCATCCAGTCCGCCGTTTCTCTTGTCCGAGGCCATCCGGGGCGAGGGGGGCGAACTCCGCAACATCAAGGGAGAGCCCTTCATGCACCGGTACCATCCGGCGGGGACGCTTGCGCCGCGGGACATCGTGGCCCGGGCGATCTGGTCGGAGATGGCGGCGACCCGCTCCCGGCATGTGTATCTGGATGTGACGCACCTGGATGCGGCCTTCATCAAGCGGCGCTTCCCGACCATCTATTCCACCTGTCTCCGGTACGATATCGATATCACCGAAGAATGGATCCCCGTCTCGCCGAGCGCCCATTACATGATGGGCGGGGTGAAGACGGACACGATGGGGGCGACGAGCCTGCCCGGACTCTTTGCCGCCGGCGAGGTGGCCTGCAGCGGGGTGCACGGGGCCAACCGGCTGGCCAGCAATTCGCTGCTGGAGGGACTGGTGTTCGGCGCGCGGGCGGCCAAGGCGGCGACCGCCTCGGCGGGACGCGGGGTTCGTGCGGCTGCGCCCTTGCCGTCGCTACGGGATTGGGATGCAGGTCCCCCGGCCGAGGTGGAGGACGCCGACAAGCTCCGCAGCTCGCTGCGCCGGGTTATGTGGGGCAAGGTAGGGTTGGTCCGCACCCGTGATTCGCTGGTCAGCGCCACTGGGCAATTGTTCCGTTGGGAGCGAGCGCTCAACCGGCCCTTCACGACGCGGCTGGCGTTGGAAGTCAAGAACATGGTGGAGGTGGGACGCTGCATCGCCGAGGCGGCGCTCTGGCGGGAGAACAGCGTCGGCGCCCACTACCGGGCGGACTTTCCCGATCATCGCAGGCCGGGCTGGAAGGTCCATAGCCATATGCAGCAGGACGGCCTTTTGTCAGACCCAGGCCATGACGCCAAGCGCCCGCGCCTGGTTCCGCTGCGGGCCGGCAAGGCCAAGCCTGCCTAATGGGTTGTGGTCAGCGGACCGAGGGGGCGGCGAAGACGAGGGGAGCGGGCGCTCTCGACGACGTGACGGTTCCGGCCGGTCGAAGCAGCGCCTCGGATTCGCCGGACAGAAAGGCATGGTAGAACCGGAGCACCTTGCTGACGTAGTCGCGTGTCTCCTCGATGGGCGGCAGGTTCCGGTATCGTTCCACCCGGGTTTCCCCAGCATTATAGGCGGCCAAGGCGAGCGGGACGTTGCCGTGAAAGCGGTCCAGTAGGTAGCGCAAGTACTGAGCCCCGCCTCTGACATTCTCTTCCGGATTGTAGGGATCCCGCACATCCAGTCTCAGCGCCGTGAGGGGCATCAATTGCATGAGCCCCATGGCCCCCGCCCGCGACACGGCCGTGGGATCGAAGTCGGATTCCGCCTTGATGACCGCGCGAATCAGTGCCGGGTCTACCCGGTGCTGCCGGGAGTGGCGGAGGATCGTGTCGGTGAGATCGGCGCGCTGCGCGGCCGGTCGGGCTGTAGAGACTGGGCCGCGAAATTTACGGAATCGGGAGTCGGTCGGGGTATTGGTGAAGTGCATCGTCCCTTCCCGATCCACATAATAGAAGACGTCGCCGGCGGCAACCGGCTGAACGGGGAAGAGGAACTGGACGGAGAGCAGCGCGAGGGCGAGGCCCATGCGCGTCGCACCGGGTAATGCTCCTCGGACATGTTCCCATGCCTTCGACATACCGGCGACCATAGCATCCACCCCCCTACCTGTCAAAACCTATGGGCCTTTCACGCAGGCAGCCCCCTGGCGCGCTGTGCCGGGCAGAGCTCGCACGACCAGTATCGGCTGCTTGTGATGAGAGCTTGAAGGACCGGCTAAGTGAGGAATCGTGCGAGGTTGGAGTGGAACAGCTCTTGGAGCCTCCGGGTGACAGGCCCTGGATGGCCGGGTCCAATGGGAAGCTGGTCGAGCGAGCGCACCGGCATGACTTCCATCGAGGTATTGGTCAAAAAGGCCTCTTCCGCATGGGCCAGGGCCTCCGCCGGATAGCGCCCTTCTTCGACGGGCAGGCCGTTCTCCCGCGCCAGGGTCAGGACCACCTCCCGGGTGATGCCGTCCAGAATGCCGCAGTCCACGGAAGGCGTGTAGAGGCCACCACCGGATACGAAAAAGAAATTGCTCGTCGTACATTCGGTGAGCAGCCCCTCCGCGTTGAGCATGAGAGAATCGAAGGTCCCGGCTTCCCCCGCTTCTCGCTTCGCCAGGATGTTGTTCAGGAAGTTCAGCGACTTGATCTGGGGCGGCAGGGCCGTGGCGAGGTTGCGTCTCGTCACGGCCAGCGTCAGCGGGACCCCTGCTTGAAACAGGTGGGCTGGGTATTTTGCGATAGGCCTGGCCATGATGACCAGGGTGGGGCGCGGGCAGAGGGCCGGGTCCAGGCCCAGCTCGCCCTCGCCGCGCGAGAGGGTGATCCGCAGATGGGAGTCCGTGAGCTCGTTACGGACCACCGACTCCCGTAATAACGCCGGCCACTGTCGCTCGGAGAGTGGAACGGTCAGCCCGATCAGGCGCGCCGAGCGTTGCAGCCGGGCGAGGTGTTGCTGGAGCATGAAGAAGCGCCCGCTATAGGTGCGGAGCGTCTCGTAGACCCCGTCCCCATAGAGGAAACCATGGTCGAAGACCGAGATCAACGCCTCTTTCCGGTCCACGAACCGGTCGTTCAGATAAATCCACATAGGAATTGATTCATTGACGATTTTGACATGGACGATGGATCGGTTTTTCAATCATCAATTCAACAATGATTCAATCGTCAATTCTCCCGGAGGGCCTTGAAGAGTGCCTCCGCCTTGAAGAGCGTTTCCTCATACTCGCGGGCTGGGTCCGAGTCTGCCACGATTCCGGCGCCGACCTGCAAGTAGCCGTGAGCCTTGCTCAGGACCAATGTCCGGATGATGATGTTCAGATCCACATCGCCGGACCAGCTCAGATACCCCAATGAACCGGTGTAGGGCCCGCGCCGGACCGGCTCGATCTGTTCAATGATCTCCATGCAGCGGATCTTCGGCACGCCGGTGATCGTGCCGCCGGGAAACACCGCCGGGATCAGATCGAAGGCATCCAGCTCGTCGCGTAATGTTCCCGTGACATTGGAGACGATGTGACTCACGTGGGAATAGCGCTCGACGACCATGAATTCGTCCGCGCGCACGGAGCCGTATCGGCAGACGCGTCCCAGATCGTTCCGCTCCAAGTCCACGAGCATTAAATGTTCGGACCGTTCTTTCTGGTTGGTCAGCAGCTCTTCCGCCAGCCGCCGGTCCTCGGCCAGGTCGCGGCCCCTCGGCCTGGTGCCGGCGATGGGGCGGGTGTCAACGTGCCGTTCTTGCAGGCGGACCAACCGCTCGGGGGAAGAACTGACCAGGCAGAGACCATCGAACGCAAGCAAGCCGGCGAAGGGAGAGGGGTTAACCTGCCGCAGCCGCCGATAGAGCGAAGCGCCCTGTTCCGCTATGGTCCGGCCCTGCGGCAGGGCAATTGAGAAGCGGTGCGACAAGTTGGCTTGGTAGATGTCCCCGGTGCGAATGTATTCCTGAATGTGCTCGACGCGAGCCATGTACTCGGCCTGCGATTGGCCCGGCAGGATGGTGCAGGCGCCGGGCGTCGGCGCGTCGAGGTCGCGAGGGGGGACGGACAGTCGCGCTTCCAATTCCGCCAACCGGTCGCATCCCTCCCGGTACAGCTTTTCTCGGGGCTCGCCCAAGAGCCGGTCCATCGGCGGGGCGAAGATCAGGTGGAGCGTCCGTTCCTGGTGGTCGAGTGCGGCGAGCAGGTCGATGAAGGCAAATTGCAGGTCCGGCGCCAGCAGATCGTCGTCCGCCAGGTTGGGCAGCCGCTTGAACTGTCGGACTGCATCGTAACTCAGGTAACCGACCGCGCCGCCGAAAAACGGGGGCAGGCCGTCAGGCCTGGGCATGCGGGAGGCGCGCATGAGGTCGGCTAGGGCCGTGAAAGGATTCCCATCGTGGCTGGTCGTCCCGCCAGGGCCCGTCAGGTCGTAGCGGGCCCCCTTGCCGGACAACATCAAGTAGGGATCGCTGCCCAAAAACGACCAGCGGGCGATCCCTTCGCCGCCCTTGCCGCTTTCCAGAAGAAACGACGGGCGACCGGGCACGGCTAAGCGGCGGTGTAACTCAAATGGGTCGGCTTCCGGGAGCGGTAGCGAGACCGCCAGCGGCTCCGGCCGCTCTTCCATCAGAAACCGCGCGCGCGACGGGCGAATCATGCCCTTGGTTGTACCACAAGCGGTTCCAGGGGGGCCACTTGACGAATCGGCCGTTCTTGGGCATCGGTAAGAACGGACCTTCTTCCGGGAGCTCTGATCTCGGCGCACATCGTTCACCTTGACAATCCACTTGCTGTTTTGATTGAATAGCGCGCTTTTGTTCGGCCGCCTGCCGGAAACGCTCCGGTGTCCGCCGGGATAGCTATGCCGCCCTCGAACGATCCGTTCTACGCGGGCTTGGGGCAGGCGGTCCGGATGGGGACCGAACTGCTCGCCTCGCTGGTGGTGGGGGGCGGGCTGGGCTGGGTGGCGGATACCTACCTGTTCGGGTCTTGGCCCTGGGGCCTGGTGATCGGGTTGGTGGTGGGCGTGGGCGCGGGCATTCGCAACGTCATGCGGGTCGCGCAAAACTGGCCGAAATAGGAGATCGTAGGTCCGTGGAAGAAAGTCCGCTCCATCCGTTTGAGCTGCACGAGTTGATTCCGATCTCGCTGTTCGGCCTGGATATCTCCATCAACAAGGCCGTGATTCTGATGTGGATCGTGGTCGGCCTGGCGGCCGCGCTCTTGGTGATCGGGGGCTCGGCCCGTAAGATGGTGCCCACGAAACTGCAAAGCCTGGCCGAGATATTGGTGGACTTCATCCGCGGGATCATTCTGGACACCATGGGCAAGGACGGGATGAAGTTCTTCCCGCTGGTGGCGACGCTCTTCGTCTTCATCCTCTTTTCCAACTTATTGGGGCTGATTCCCGGTTCGTACACGGTGACCAGTCAGATCATCGTCACGGCGGTCTTCGCTGTTTCGGTCTATGCCTTGAGCGTGGCGCTGGGGTTCATGCTGCACGGGATCAAGTTCCTGGGCATCCTGGTCCCGCCAGGCACGCCGGGCTGGCTGCTGCCGCTGATGATCCCGATTGAGCTGGTGAGTCAATTGGCTCGGCCTGTGTCGCTGGCCGTCCGGCTCTTCGCCAACATGACCGCCGGCCATACGATCTTAGGTGTGTTGTTCGGCCTGGCGATCGGCGGCGGGCTCTTGATCGGCTGGCTGCCTTTCGCCTTTACGATCGCGATGAATGGGCTGGAGGTCGGCATTGCCTTCATCCAAGCCTATATCTTTACGGTGTTGTCCTGTGTCTACTTGGGCGATGCGGTCACGTTACATGGTCATGGCGATGCCCACGCCCACTAGAAAATAGAACCAGCCATCGGCTCATAGCTTTTCAAGGGAGGATCGAAGGACATGGATGCAGCAGCAGCGGCATTGGTCGGGATGGGATTAGCGGCGGCGGGATTTGCCGGCGCCGGGGTCGGGATCGGCTACATTTTCGGCAAGATGATCGAAGCGGTCGCGCGACAGCCGGAGGCCGAAGGGCGGGTCGGCAAGTACATGTGGATCGGGTTCGCGTTGGTCGAGGCGATCGCGCTGTACGGCCTGGTCATTGCGTTCATCATCATGGGGCTGCGCAAGTAGGATGCTGAAAACGGCCTCCAACTTCGTTCTCGGGCGCGTGACCCCCTCAACGTACTTCTCTAGTACGCCTCGGGGGCCTCGTGCCCTGCGGCCTTGTTGGACGACCGTTTTGAGCATCCTTTAGAAAGAGTCACGCCATGCCACAGTTTGAAAGTCACTTCTTTTCGTCGTTGATGTTCTGGGAGGTCGTCTCCTTCGCCATCCTGCTCTGGATCTTGGCCAAGTATGCCTTCCCGCCGATTCTCGAGACGCTGGAAGCGCGGGAGCGGAAGATCCGGGAAAGCCTGGAGCAAGCCGACCGGCACCGCGCCGAGGCCGAGCGGAAGATGCAGGAGTACGAGGCCAAGCTGGCGGCGGCGTCCAAAGAGGCCGAGGCCCTGTTCGTAGCCGCCCGGGAGCGGGCCCAGCGGGTGCAGGAAGAAAACGAGCAGCGCTTACAGGCCGACGCGGAGCGGATCAAAGGGGATGCGCAGCGGGAGATCGATGCGGAGCGGCGCAAGGCGATTCAGGACATCCGCAACCAGACGACGGACCTAGCCTTGTTGGTGGCGGAGAAGGTGGTGGGGCGCAGTCTGAACGATGCGGACCATCGCCGGCTGGCCGATGAAGCCCTGGCGGCCGCGGCCAAGCAATTCCAGAAAAACTGACTCGCGCACAGGCGGACAGGATAGATGTGAGAAAAAGCCCGGCTCCGAGCCGGGCTTTTTTATTGGCAGGGAGTCAGTTGCCGCCGCCCTTGCGGTAGCCGGCCGGGTCAAGGGTGACGGCCGCGAAGCCGAACTGCCGCAGCCGTTCGGTGACGGTGCGCTGCATGGCCGGCTCCAGCAGCCGGGAGACTTCCTCTAGCTCCACCTCCACCCGCGCTGTTCCCTCCCTGTCCCGCACCCGGACCTGCAGGAATCCCTGCTCCATCAGAAACGTCTCGGCCCGTTCCACGCGCGCCAGTTTTTCGGCGGTGACGGGCGTCCCCCGCTGAATGCGGGATGAGAGGCAGGCGGCCGCCGGCTTCTCCCAGTTCGACAGTCCCAATTCCTTGGCCAGCTCGCGGACTTCTTTCTTGGACAGGCCCGCTTCCACCAAGGGACTCCGCACGCCCCATTCCCGAGCGGCCAGGAGACCGGGCCGCTCGTCACCCAGATCGTCCAGGTTGGTGCCGTCCACCATGACGTCCATCGCCATTTCTTGCCGGAGCTGTGCCAATCCTTGGTAGAGGTCTGTCTTGCAGTGGTAGCAGCGGGTCTCGTCGTTCTTCACGAAGTCCTGGATTCGGAGCTGGTCGGTTTCCATGAGCCGGTGCCGGGCTCCGACTTGGTCCGCGACCTGCTTAGCCTGTTGCAGTTCCATCTCCGGAAGGGTGGGGGACACGGCGGTGACGGCGAGGGCCTTGGTTCCCAGCGCGTCGTGCGCGACTTTCATCACCACCGTGCTGTCGATCCCGCCCGAATAGGCGACGAGCACGGAGCCCATCTCCTTGAGCAATTGCTCCAGTGTCCGGTGTTTCTGGGTGAGGGAGGAGGTCACGGCTTCCTCGGCAGCATTGATCGAATGACGGGGCTACTTGGCCACCGTCGCGTTGGCGGTCGGCTTCACCTGCGCCTTGGTCTGGTTGGCCACCACGACCAGGGCATAGTTCGTGGGATTCAAGTACTGTTTCGCCACCCGTAGGACGTCTTCCTTGGAGACTGTCTCGATCCAACTCGGATATGAGGTGAAGTAGTCCATGCCCAGGCCATAGAACTCCACCTGGCTGAGCACCTCGGCCAGTTTGCCGGTCGTGTCCAGGCGGAGCGGAAAGCTGCCCATCAGGTAGGCCTTGGCGTCGGCCAGCTCTTCGTCCGTGACGGGGGCGTCGCGGATGCCGTTGAGTTCGGCCAGTACGCCGGCGATGGCCTGATTGGCCGTTTCATTCCTGGTCTGGAGGCTGACCATAAAGGACCCCGGCATGAGGTTTGGGTCGAACATGCTCCCCACCCCGTAGGCTAGGCCCTGGTTGTCGCGGATCGAGTTCATCAGGCGGGACGAAAACCCTCCGGCCCCCAGGATGTAGTTCATCACGGTGATCGCATAGTAATCCGGGTTGTTCCGGCTGACGCCGAGATGCCCCAGCATGATCGTGGCCTGCGACAGCTCCTTTTGGATCAGCTTGACCACCGGTTTCGCCAGAGGCGCCGGCGGAGTCATGACGCGGGGCGGCGAGACGCCCCGTTTCCAGGCGCCGAAGTGCTTGGCCACCAGGGCCTTCGCCTGGTCGGCGGTGATGTCGCCGACGACGGCGAGAATCGTCTGGTTCGGCAGGTACTCGTGGCTGTAAAACTGCTGAACGTCCTTCCGCGTGACGGTGGCCAGGGTGGCCTCGGTGCCGTTCACCGGCCACCGGTAGGGGTGGCCGTCGAACACGAGCTGGTTGAAGGCCTTGGCGGCGATGGTGCCCGGATCGTCTTGTTCGCTCTGCATCTCGCCCAGGATCTGGCTGCGGACGCGCCGCAGTTCCTTCTCCGGGAAAGAGGGGCGTAGCAGGATGTCGGCCAGGAGCTCCAGGCCCAGGTCCTGGTCCTTTTTCAGGACCTTGACCGACGCGGTCGTGAAGTCGTCCCCGCTCTTCACCGCCATCTGGCCTCCCACGAATTCGATCTGTTCGGCCAGTTGCGTGGCGCTGCGGGTGGCGGTGCCTTCGTCCAGCAGGTTGGCGACGAGGTTGGCGAGTCCGGCCTTACCGGGCGGGTCCTGGACCGAGCCGGTCTTGACCAGCGCGTGGACCTGCACGATGGGCAGCGCATGTTGTTCCAGCACGAGCACGGTGAGCCCGTTCGGCGCGACGTAGCGGACCGGGTTGATGTCGGCGGCTTGTACCGGCCCTGCCTGGAGCGCAAGGCAGCCGCCAAGGATCAGCAGTAGGCAGTAGACAGTAGGCAGCAGGCCGATTGCCTTCTGCGTTCCGCCTTCTGCTGTTTGTGTTTTGATCATCATCGCGCCTCGCTCATGAGAGTTGGCGCCGGTGCGGGAGCCGCAGGCGGCGTCGGTGTCGGGATCAGGATGCCCACTGTGCGCGCGTCCTGGACCAGGTAGCGCTTGGCCACCCGCTGCACATCCGCGGCCGTGACGCGGCGGAGGCGCTCTACAAACTGGTCCACCTGGCGCCAACCGGCTCCGACCGTCTCGGCCTGAGCGAGGAGCATGGCCTGGCGGAAGTTGGAATCCTGGCCGAAGATATATTCCGCCTCTACCTGGTTCTTGGCCCGCTCCAGTTCCTTGGCTGAGGGGGGCGCGGCCTGCAGCTTGGCAATTTCCTTGTAGAGGGCCTGCTCGACGTCCTCTACCTTCTGCCCCGGCTTGACCATGACGAAGCAATAGAACAGTTCCGGGTCCGTGGCCAGCAGATTGTATTCGGCCCCGACGGCCAAGGCTTTCTTCTGCTCGTAGACCAGGCTTTGATACAGCCGCGCGCTCTTGCCGTGCGACAGGATGGATTCCAGGACGGTGAGGGCGTATGCGTCCTCATCCTTGAAATTCGGCACCCGGTACCCGGCCATGATGGTCGGCAACTGGGCGTCGCGTTTCACGACAATCCGCCGTTCGCCCCGTTGCTCCGGCTCAGCCACGATCTGGGCGGCCGGAAGGGGTTTGGCTGGGATGGGCTCGAACAGGCGCGTGATAGTCGGGAGCAGGACCTCGGATTTGATGTCCCCGACGACAACCAGGGTCGCGTTGTTCGGTACGTAGTAGGTGTCGTAATGTTGCTTGAGGTCTTCCCTGGTCATGGCGTTAAGGTCCGGAAACCAGCCGATGATCGGCCAGTGATAGGGGTGCATCAGGAAGGCCTGGGCAAAGAGGGATTCGGCCAGGAAGGATTGGGGATCGTCCTCCGTCCTCAGCCGGCGCTCCTCCTTAACCACTTCCCGCTCGAGCTGGAATTCCTTGTCGTCCAAGAGGAGCCCGCGCAGCCGGTCGGCTTCCAGCTCCAGCGCCAGCTCCGTCCGGTCCGCCGCCAGGTTCTCGAAGTACCCGGTGAAGTCCTGGCCGGTAAAGGCATTGTCGTTGCCCCCGTTTTTGCGGATGATTTTAGAGAAGAGGCCCTTGCCGTATTTGGGGGTGCCCTTGAACATCATGTGCTCGAGCATGTGGGACAGGCCGGCCCGCCCCATGATCTCGTTGCGGGAGCCGACCTTGTACCAGATCTGAACCGTCACCACGGGTGCTTTGGGGGACTCGACCAGCAGCACCTTCAGTCCGTTAGCCAGGACATATTCCTTGGTCTCGGCCGAGCGGGCGGAGCTGGGCCAGGCAGGCAGGAGGAGCAGGGCGATCAGGGCAGAGGCGAGGGCTCTATGGGGCCTGCATCCGTGTATCATTCGCGTTCCTCATTCATCGGGGTGACTGTACTTCTTAACAACCGGCTTCCGCCGGTGTCAAGGCAAGGGAGAGAGGCTGCGGTGTGATCAACCCCGGTAGGTCGCCGAGCTGACCGCAGGCCCCCAGCACGTCGCGGCCCTTGCTCTTGCGAATGAACGTATCCACCCCTGCCTGCTTTAGGATCGCTTGAAACCGCAGGACCCTGCCGTCGGACGGCCGTTGGTAGGCACTGCCGGGAAAGGGATTGAACGGAATCAAATTGACCTTGCACCGAATGCCGGTAAGGAGCTTAACGAGCCGCTTGGCGTCCGATTCCGTATCGTTTTCCTCTCCCAACAGGACATATTCGAAGGTCAAGCGACGACGCGGCGGGAGGGGGTAGGCCCGACAGGCGTCGAGCAACGTCTTCAAGGGGAACAGGCGGTTCACGGCCGGCATGAGCTTGGTACGTTGCTCCTGGGTCGAGGCGTTCAGAGAGATGGCCAGGTTGACGCCCAGCGCCGCTACCTCGTTCAGCCGGGAGGCGAGCCCCGCTGTGGACAGGGTAATCCGGTGGGCTGAAATGCCCAGGCCCCAGCGCTGGTTGGTCAGTCTGGTGATGGCGTCCGAAACGGCATCCAGGTTGGCGAGCGGCTCCCCCATGCCCATCAGCACCAGGCTGGTCAAAGTCTGACCCGGCTCAAGCCGGTCCTGGACCGTGAGCACCTGGTCCACGATCTCGTGGACTTTCAGGTTTCGCTTCAAGCCCATGGTGCCGGTGAGGCAGAAGGCGCAGTCGAGGGTGCAGCCGACTTGCGTCGAGAGGCAGAGCGTCAGGCGTCTGCCATCGGGAATCAACACGGTTTCCACCGTCAGCCCGTCATCGAGGCCGATCAGGAACTTAGTGGTTCCGTCGTCGGCCCTGAGGGTCCGGCACTGGCGCGACCGTCCGACGGTTGTCCTGTCGCGGAGGAGCGCGCGCTCCGCCTTCGAGAGGTCCGTCATCTGATCGATCTCGCGAACTCGGCCTTGGTACAGCCAGCGGAGGATCTGCTGGGCGCGGTATGGGGGCCAGCCGAGACGGTGGACGAATTGCTCGGCGGCCGGATAATCCAGGGTCAGCAGCGGGAGCGCCTCGGGCGCCGGCGCAACTGGTAGGGATGCATGGGATGGCATGCGTCAGCCTAGCACAGGGAGAAAATGCCTGACAAGGAGTGGGAAGGCAAACGATGCACGTAGAACGATGAAGGTGGCCTCGCAGAATATTCAATCGATCACACAGCATTCATCGTGCAGCGTTGCGTCAGCCTTGATGGGATTGTGGTATACTGCTTCTACTTGCATGCGTCCTTTTCACCCGGTTCACAGCGAACGCATGTCTGTTCCTCGCCAATACCAAAACCTTGTTGCGTCTTCCGGTTTCCTGTCCCTTGTCCTGTCCCTGATCTTTGCCGCCGCGTCCGTGGCCCAGCCCGAGACCCCCGACTCAGCCTGTACGTCCCCGGAGGACTGTTATCGCGCAGTGTTTGCTAAACAGCCCCCCGCCACCGACACGGCCAGCCAGCTCGCGGCTCGCTTGCAACGATTGACCGAGGTGCGCGAGCGGTTTCCTGACTCCCTCTGGGCCAAGCGCGCCGGCCTGGTGACCGGGCTGCTGTTGTTGGAGCGGGACCCGGCCGAGTCCCTGCAATATTTCAGGGCTGCCCAGCGCGATCTGCCGGTGATCGAGGACTACACCCGTCTCTGGATGGGTGAGGCGTTGCTCAAGATGGGGGATGCCCGGGACGCAGCCGTCCAGCTTGAGCGCATCCCTGAGGCTGTGCCGGATACCTTGCTGGGAGTCCGTGTCGCCTACCGGTCCGGCGAATCCTGGTACAAGGCGGGGCAGTGCGCTAAAGCCATGGACCCTCTCGCGCGGGCGGTGCTCCTGGGTCCCCAGGAGCCGGTCGCTCCCGGTGCCCTGTTGAACCTTGCCGATTGTCAGTTCAAGGACAATCGCCTTGCCGATAGCCAGGCGACGTTAAAGCAGCTCTGGGCGCGCTACCCGCAGGCGCAGGAAGCCAAGGAAGCCGAGCGGCGTTTGTCCCAGATGACAAAGGCGGTCTGGCGTCCGACTCCGGATGAATCGTACAACCGTGCCCTTTCGTTCTTGAACCTGGCCCTGCACGACGAAGCCGTCGCCGACCTCCAGAAGTTCCTCGGCGGCGCCCCTCACGATGCGCGCACAGGCGAAGCCAAGTTGAAGTTAGGTACAGCCCTGGTCCGCCTCAAGCGGTATGAACAAGCCCGGCACGTATTCAAGGACCTGGCCGCCGAGGCCGGGCCGGAATCGGAAGAGGCGACCGTCTGGTTGGCTCGCGTCTATCTGCGACTCAACGACGGGGAGCGGTTGCTGGCCCTGGCCGCGGCAGCCCCGCGGCGCGCCCTCTCCACCGAGCAAAAGGCGGCCATCCAGCTGTTGGTCGGAAGTTGGCAGGATGACCAGAGCCAATACGACCAGGCTTTGGCCACGTACCGGAAAGTGGTGCAACTGGGCGAAGGATCGGGGCAGAAAGGGGAAGCGCTCTGGCGGATCGGCTGGATCCAATACCGAACCGGCCGCTATGGGCAGGCGGTGGACACCTTTCGCGAATTGTTGAAAGGCAAGGACGATCCGCAGGTCGCCCCCAAAGCGCTCTACTGGGCCGCGCGGGCTCTGGAGCAATCCAACGATCGCCAGTCCGCCGACCTGTACCTCCAACTCTGCCGACAATATACGCGCACCTACTACTGCCAGCTTGCACAGATGCGGGTGGCTTCGTCTCCATTGGCCCCGCCGGTTCCGGCATCGGCGGAGGGGTCTCCGTCCGGCGGCAACCAGACGGGCGAGGAGGGCCGGGAGGCGGTCTTGCGGGACCCTCACTATTTGCGCGCGGTCGAGTTGAGGCTCCTCGGGATGGATCAGGACGCGGCGAAAGAATGGGCGTCGTTGCCCGAACGCTATGCCCGCGACCGGGGGGCCCTCGTGGAACTCTCGACCTTGTTGAGCCAAGCCGGCGCCACCCACCATGCCCTTCGCTTGGCCCGGCTGTATTTCCGGGACGGGCTGGAACGCGGAGGGGAAACGGTTCCGTTAGCCCTTTGGAGCGTGGCCTATCCCATGGCGTATCTGCCGACCATCCGGACGCATGCCGGTTCGGCGGTGGACCCCTACCTGGTTGCGGCGATCATTCGCGAGGAAAGCCAGTATGACCCGCGGGCCGTCTCGCGGGTGGGGGCAGTCGGACTGATGCAGGTCATGCCGGTCACGGCCCAGCAAGTGGCCAAGAAGCAAGGGTTCCCTGACGTGGGGCGCGACGACCTGTTCGATCAGGACACGAACATCCGGGTGGGCGCCCGTTACGTCGAGCAGCTGCTTCAGCAATTCAACGGAAACATCATCCGCACCGTCGCCGCCTACAACGCCGGGCCCCAGGCGGTGACCGGGTGGATTGCCAGGTCCAACGGGCGAGACCCGGATGAGTGGGTCGAATTGATCCCCTATCAGGAGACGCGCCAGTACGTGAAACGCGTGTTGCGAAGCTACCATGAATATCACCGGCTGGGCGGGAGCGTCTGCGCCTTCCGCTTTCTTGACAAGGCTTGTTGAAGCTCCTATAAGGAATTGCTCCATTAACTCATTGAGTCATTGACGATTGATCGGTCTTTGAATCGTCAATCCGGCATTGTTTCAATCGTTCATTTTCATCGGAGATGCTCGATGGCACTGGACAAAATGGCGGCGCTGGAAGCGCGCATCCGCAGCATGGTGGAGTTGATTCACTCGCTGAAGAAGGCCAATGTGTCGCTGGAGGGAGAGTTGCGTGCGGCGCGGGAACGTCTGTCGAAGCAGGATGAAATGAATCGTCGGTGGGAACAGGAGCGGGATGACGTCCGGTCACGGATCGAAAAAGTCATGGGCGAACTGGATCTCCTCGAATGCGTGGAGGGCGGACCATGCAAGGATTGATCGTTTTGAAGCGTTCACATGGCGATGTGTACCCGCGCGCCGCAATAAATATGCGAGGCGCGCGGCACACGCCAAGCGAGAGGTGGGCAATAGCCACTGGCGGCAACGTAACTATCCGCCGCGAGTTGATCGAACGCGGCGGTTCAAGCAAGCTTGGTTCATATTTTCACCGGTGGCAAATAGCTTCTCCCGGCGCATCTGATCGAAACGCCGGGCTCAAGCCAAGCCGGCATTGTAGAGAACGGCAAGATACTTGAGGGCTTTATCCGTCGGCCTCAGCTACGATAAACCGATAAATAGGCCGACGGTGCACGCCAAGCGAGGGATGGAGGTGGCGCGTGGCTAAGACTCTGGAGATCGAAATCTACGGCCAAAAGTATACCGTCAAGGCCGAGGCGGACGAGCTCTACATGCAGCGCGTGGCCGCCTATGTGGACGAACAGATGCGGAGCCTGGCGCGGGGCATGAAAACCGCCACGCCGTCGAAACTGGCGGTGCTGGTGGCGCTCAACGTCGCCCATCAACTGTTTCAGGCGGAAGCCCAACGGGAGCAGGGTGTGGCGGACGTGGAGCGGCGAGCCCAGCATTTGATGGAATCCATCGAGGAAACCCTGCAAACGGGCCGGCGGGGGTAATGGCCGGTGGCGTATGGGGCTTGCAATGGCTCCCGCCATTTGATACGGTACGCACAACCAGAGAAGGGGAACCTGAGCGGAATAGGAGAACGACGGAGCGGCTTGGGTGGCGACATTAATAGCACAAGAGGCGATTTGGATGAGCCGGACTGATCCGGCGCAGCGGAATGCGATGAAGATGTTGGCGATAGTCATGGCGTGGTGGTGTCGATGGGGCGCGGACGCAGGGCGCGCACTCGTGGCCTGTCTCGGTCGCGGCGCGGGTGAGAAGGAGGCCCTGTTGGCGCCAGTTGGGTTTGACGAGGGCGTGAGAAGGGGTCCGGTGCCGGTCGTGCCTCCCCGACGGGGTGGGGGCAGGGTGGCTCGTCGATCTTCTCTCGTTCGAGGCCGACCAGGAAACCGGTCGGCTGCCATGACACTCTTCGGAGCCTTCTGACCGTCCGCGGCGGGGTATCCGCCGCACCTCTTGTCATCTGCCGTCACCGAGGCAACAGCCTCTGCGTCGTATCCCTCCCAAGTCTCTCCTGGCCGCACCCGGGGCGTGAGCCCCACCTGATTCCTCCTGCTGAACGTGAGACCGAGGCGTTGGTACGCCTCACCAACATGTAAAGGGGGTGGAGACCATTCTTACGAGCGTTGCCATCTATGTGATCATCGGCGCCGTGGGCGCCCTGGTCGGCTTCGGCGTCTCCGAGGCGTTGCGCCGGACGCTGCTGGTGTCCCGACATCGGCAAGCGGAAGAGCAGTCCCGCCAGATCGTACAGGGGGCCGGGCGCGAGGCCGAGAATCTGGTCAAGGAAGCCAAGCTGGAGGCGAAGGACCGGCTGTTTCAGGCCAAGGCCGAGCTGGAGAAAGAACAGAAGGAAGTCCGTGCGGACCTCGCCGCGCAGGAGAAGCGGTTGCTCCAGCGGGAGGAAAATCTCGAGAAGAAGGCCGGCGCAGTGGACAAGCGCGAGGCCGAATCCATCAAGCGCGAGCAGATGCTGATCCGGCGCGAGGAGGCGATCGCCGACAAGGAAGCGGCCTGCGAGAAGGCCGTCAAAGAGCATCGGCAGGCGCTAGAGCGAGTGGCCGGGATGACGGTGGACGAGGCCAAGCGACAGTTGCTGAGCGAGATCGAGTCCGAAGCCCGGCTGGATGCCGCGGGCGTGGCCAAGCGGATCATCGACGAAGCCAAAGAAAACGCCGAGCGCGAAGCCAGGGAAATCATCGCCCGGTCGGTCCAGCGGGTGACGCGGGACTATGTTTCCGAGGCCACGATCTCCGTGGTGCAGATTCCCAACGACAGCATGAAAGGCCGTATCATCGGGCGCGAAGGGCGGAACATCCGCGCGATCGAGGCGGCGACAGGGATCGACCTGATCATCGACGAAACGCCGGAAGCGGTCATCATCTCGGGGTTCGATCCGATGCGGCGGGAAATCGCCAAAATCTCGCTGGAGCGGTTGATGCAGGACGGTCGCATCCATCCGACGCGCATCGAGGAAATCGTCGAGAAGACCAAGACCGACGTCGAGAAGATGATGATCGAAGAGGCGGAAAAGATCATCTTCGAAGTCGGCCTCTCGGGGTTCCATCCCGAGCTGGTCAAGGTCCTCGGGCGGTTGAAGTTCCGGACCAGTTACGGCCAGAATAACCTGTACCATGCCCGGGAAGCCTCCTACATCTGCGGGATTATGGCTTCAGAATTGGGGTTGGACGTCAAGCTGGCCAAGCGCGGCGCCTTGCTGCACGACATCGGCAAGGCCGTGAGCCACGAAGAGGAAGGGCCTCATGCGATGCTGGGGGCCGACATCGCGAAACGCTACGGGGAATCGGACAAGGTCGTGAACGCGATCGCCGCGCACCATGAGCAAGTCGAGCCGATCTGCCCCGAAACGGTGCTGGTCGCGGCGGCGGAAGCCCTGTCCGCAGCCAGGCCCGGCGCAAGGCGCGAGGCGCTGGAATCCTACGTGAAGCGGCTGGAGAAGCTGGAAGCGTTGGCGGTGGACTTCAAAGGCGTGCAGAAGGCCTATGCGATTCAGGCCGGGCGCGAAATCCGAGTGATCGTCCGCCAGGAGGAGGTCAGCGACGTGGAGTGTTCCCACATCTCCCGCGAACTGGCCAAGAAGATCGAGGCGGAACTGACCTATCCGGGTCAGATCAAGGTGACGGTGATTCGGGAAAGCCGCTTCGTGGATTTTGCGAAATAGGCGTGAGTGGTGCAGTCTGAAAGTAGTAATGTCGAACACCGAGACGTGAAGACTCATCGACGGTTCGACTTTACGACGCGTGACTGCCTAGGTGGAAGGTGAAGGTTCTTTTTATCGGCGACATCATGGGGGAGCCGGGACGTCGGGCCATCGCCCGCCAGTTACCCAAGGCGGTGGCCCAGCACGGCGTCGACCTGGTGATCGGGAACGGAGAAAACGCGGCGGCCGGGTTCGGGATCACCAACGAGCTGGCCCGCGAACTGTTCGGCCTGGGCCTGTCGGTCATCACGACCGGCAACCATGCCTGGGACAAAAAAGAAACCGTGGAGTTCATCAAGCAGGAGCCGCGGTTACTGCGCCCCGCGAACTATCCGGCCGGCACGCCGGGCCAGGGGAGCATTGTGGCCGAAACCCCCAACGGCGAGAAGGTGGCGGTGCTCCAGCTCATGGGCCGGGTCTTTATGCCCACGCTGGACTGTCCGTTCCAGACCGCCCGGCGGGAGGTGGCCAAGCTGAAGGAGAAGACCAGCGCCATCATCGTGGACATGCACGCCGAGGCGAGCAGCGAGAAGATGGCGATGGGGTATTTCCTGGACGGAGACGTGACGGCGGTCGTCGGCACCCATACCCACGTCCAGACCGCCGACGAGCAGATTTTGCCGAACGGCACGGCCTACCTGACCGACATCGGCATGACCGGCCCCGTGCAAGGGGTCATCGGCATCAAGAAGGAACTGGCCATCGAAAAGTTTCTCACCGGCATGCCGCGTCGGTTCGAAGTGGCGCAGGGGCCGGCCCTGTTTTGCGCCGTGCTGATCGAGCTGGATCACCGGCTCGGGAAGGCGCTGAATATTCAGCGCCTGCGCATTCCGGAGTGACCGATAGTTCGGCCGCAATGAGCCTGGGATAGCGTTCCCGCATGCGTTCTGGCGCCCAGCCACAGCGGATCCTTACCGTCAGCGAACTGACCCTGCTTGTCCGCGACCGGCTCGAACAGGGGTTTCCTGATGTCTGGATCGAAGGAGAAGTCAGTACCCTGCGCTGTCCCGCCTCCGGCCACCTCTACTTCACGTTGAAAGATCCACAATGCCAGATCCGGGCGGTCCTGTTCCGGAACCAGGCGCAGCGCCTGCGGTTTGCGCTGCGCGAAGGGCTGCAGGTCGTCGTGCGGGGGCGCCTGACCGTCTACGAGCCGCGCGGGGAATACCAGGTGGTGCTGGACTACCTGGAGCCCAAGGGGGTCGGAGCCCTGCAGCTGGCCTTGGAGCAGTTGAAAGAACGACTGGCGCGCGAAGGCCTGTTCGACGAGTCGCGTAAACGGCCGCTCCCGTTCCTCCCGCGCCGGGTCGGCCTCGTCACCTCCCTTTCTGGCGCCGCCATCCGCGACATGTTGGTGGTCCTGGGACGCCGCTGCCCGTCGCTGGATGTGTTGATCTGTCCGGTGCCGGTGCAGGGCGAAGGGGCCGCTTCGAAGATCGCGGCGGCCATCCGCACCCTCGGCTCGTCCGGCAAGGTGGATGTGATGATCGTCGGCCGCGGTGGCGGGTCCATAGAGGACCTCTGGTGTTTCAACGAGGAAGTGGTCGTACGGGCCATTGCCGCGTCCAGGGTGCCGGTAGTCTCCGCAGTCGGGCACGAGATCGATGTGACGCTGGCCGATTTTGCCGCCGATTACCGGGCTCCGACGCCGTCGGCCGCGGCGGAGGCGGTCGCGCCGGTCTTGGCGGATCTGGTCAGAGCCGCGGCGGACCTTCGCGCCAGACTGGAGCGGGCCATGGAGACGCGCCTTATCCTGATCCGCCATCGCGTGAACGACGCGTGGCAAGTGGTGTCGCGATTGCTTCTGCCGTTGCAGCGGCAGGCGCAGCGCCTGGATGATCTCTCGGATCGCCTCGGCCAGTCGCTACGGGCCTCGCTGGCCAAACTCAGCCGGCGTTGGCTGACCGTCCATCATGGATTGGGGCTGGCCAGCCCGGTGGGCCGGGTCCGAGCCACCCTCGTGCTGGTCCCCCAGTACATGAAACGTCTGGAGCAGCAGACGCGCGCTCGGTTGGCGTGGCGCCGGCAAGCGGCCACGTCGCTGATGGGGGCGTTGGACGGGCTCAGCCCCCTGGCCATCCTGGCGCGGGGGTACAGCATCGTGCAAACCGTGCCGGAGGGGACGGTCGTCAGGCGGGCCGACCAGGTAGCGGTCGGGAACGAAGTCAGTGCCAAGTTAGCCAGCGGCCGGCTCCTCTGCGTGGTCCGCGAGTCGGTTCCCGATTCGTGATCGCTTGACCCAGGGGGGCGGCCAGGTATAATAACGCCTTCGCCGGCGAGCAGCCGGTGAGCTAAGGAGGGTCCGTGCCGGCGTTGAAGTTCGAAGAAGCCATGTCGCGATTGGAAACGATCGTGTCGGAGTTGGAGAAAGGCGATCTCCCGCTCGATGAGTCCTTGAAGATCTTCGAGGAAGGCATCAAACTGTCCAAGACCTGCCTCAAAATGTTAGACGATGCGGAGCGGAAAGTCGAAATCCTGGTGCAAGACAAGGATGGGAAGAAGCGCCTGCGCGCTTTCACTTTCGACGCCGACGAGAACGACGCCGCCCTGCCTCCGGAATCAGATTGATCTGGCCGCGCTCGCCTGCCGAGTCGGGCATCTGCATCAGCCGGCGCTGCGGCGGGCGTAAGTGACACACGTTTGTAGGATGCCTCCCCTTCATGACGGCTCAGAGGAAGGCGCCGGTGCGGGAACGCTTGGATCGCGCGCTGGTGGCGCGAGGCCTGGCCGCCAGCCGTGAGCAAGCCGCCGGCTTCATCATGGCCGGGGCCGTCACGGTGGACGGGGTTCTGGTCGATAAACAGGCGAAGCTGGTGTCCCTCGACGCTGCGATCGAGGTGGCCAGTCGGCCCCCTTATGCCAGCCGGGCGGGCGGCAAGCTGGCGGCGGCGTTGACGGCATTCAAGGTTGTCCCGACCGGGCTGGCGGCGCTGGATGTGGGCGCATCCACCGGCGGATTCACCGATTGCTTGCTGCAGGCCGGGGCCCGCATCGTCTATGCGGTGGACGTCGGATTCGGGCAGTTGGACTGGAAGCTGCGGCAAGATCCGCGGGTGGTTGTGCTGGACCGGTGCAACATCCGGTACCTGGACCCATCGGCGATTCCGGAACCGATCGACCTGGCCGTAATCGACGTGTCGTTCATTTCGCTGACGCTGGTCTTGCCTTGCGTCATCCGGTTTTTGCGGGAGCCGGCGCTGGTCATTGCGTTGGTGAAGCCCCAGTTCGAAGTCGGCAAGGGCCAGGTCGGCCGCGGAGGCATTGTCCGGGATGAAGAGCAGCGCCGCGCCGTGACCGAGAAGGTCCGCGCTTGTGCGGAGGGCCTGGGCCTGACGGGAATCGGGGTGCTGGACTCGCCCGTGCCTGGACAGAAGGGGAATCGCGAAATCCTGGTCGGCTGGCGGTATCAGCCCCAACACTAGGCTTTAGAGAGAGTCGGGATGGGCAAGACGGAACCGTGTACGTTGGTGACAGGCGGCGCGGGGTTCATCGGCTCCCATGTGGTCGAAGCGTTGCTCGCCCGCGGCGAGCGGGTTCTGTGTCTGGACAACTTCGATTCGTTTTACGATCCCGCCATCAAGCGGGTGAACGTCCGCGCGGCCTTGTCCAATCCTAAATACAAACTAGTCGAGGGAGATATCCGGGATCAGGCCCGGGTGGAGGCCCTCTGCGAGGCCGAAGGGGTAACCAGGATTTTCCACGCGGCGGCCCGGGCGGGGGTTCGGCCTTCGATCAAAGACCCGCTCCTCTACGAGGACGTGAACATGCGGGGCACGATCGTGCTGCTGGAGGTAGCGCGTCGGCGTCCGTTGACGACCTTCGTGTTTGCCTCTTCCTCGTCGGTGTACGGCGGGCTGCCCACGGTGCCCTTTTCGGAAACGGCGGCGTTGAGCCGACCCATTTCTCCCTATGCGGCGACGAAGCTGGCCGGCGAGCTGATTTGCTACACCTACCATCACTTGCACAAGATTCCCATCACCTGCCTGCGGTTTTTCACCGTCTATGGGCCCAGGCAGAGGCCGGAGATGGCGATCCATCAGTTTGTGCGGCAGATCGAAGAGGGGCACCTGGTGCCGATGTTCGGCGACGGGAGTTCGAGGCGGGATTTCACCTATATCGACGATATCGTGCAGGGAGTCGTGGCGGCCTTGGACCGCCCCTTTCCCTTCGAGGTCTTCAATCTGGGCGAATCGGCCACGATCGAGCTGCGGGCGCTCATTCAGCTGATCGAGAAGTGCCTGGGCAAGACGGCGAAGATCCAGGCCCTGCCTGATCAGCCCGGCGACGTGCCGGTGACCTATGCCGATATCACCAAGGCCCGGTCGCTGTTGGGCTATCGCCCCGCCACGCCGGTCGTGGAAGGGGTGCAACGGTTTGTGGAATGGTTCCGGACCATGAGGCGGGGGGCGGCATGAAAATTCTGGTGACGGGCGGCGCCGGCTTTATCGGATCCCATCTGGTAGACCGGCTGGTGCAAGAAGGTTACGACGTGGTCGTGGTGGACAATCTCTCCACGGGCAAGCGCAAGAACATCAACAAGGCTGCAAATTTTTACAAGACGGACATTCAGGGCAGCGGACTCGAGCGGGTGTTCCGGAAAGAGCGGCCGACGATGGTGATGCACCTGGCCGCTCAAATGGACGTGCGGCGTTCCGTGGCGGATCCGACCTATGACGCCCAGATCAATATTTTAGGCACGCTAAACGTCCTGGCCCAGGCGGTGAAGCACGGAACCAGAAAGGTGATCTTTGCTTCGTCCGGCGGGGCCATCTATGGGGAGCAGGAGGTGTTTCCCGCTCCGGAGACCCACCCCCTCCGGCCCATGTCTCCCTATGGAATCAGCAAGCTCTGCGGCGAACATTATCTGTTCTACTATCAGGCTGTGAGCGGGATCCAGGCGGTCAGCCTTCGGTTCGCAAACGTCTACGGGCCCCGCCAGGACCCGGAGGGCGAGGCCGGTGTGGTTTCGATTTTTGCGCAGAAACTCTTGCACGGCGAACAGCCGATCATCAACGGCAACGGCCGGCAGACTCGGGACTTTATCTTTGTGGACGACACCGTGGAAGCCCATCTGGCGGTCATGGGCAAGGAGGTGCAAGGCACCTACAATGTCGGGACGGGAGAGGAAACAACGGTCAACGAATTGTTCCGGATCCTGGCCGACCTGACCAACCCGCAATGCAAAGAGCTACATGGGCCGGCCAAGAAGGGGGAGCAACTGCGCAGCGTGGTGGACTCGACCAAGCTGCGGCGTGAACTGGGCTGGGACAACAAAGTGTCCATCCGGGAGGGCCTAGGTCGGACGGTCGACTTCTTTCGTGGCGTCGGAGTCTAAACCGCCCGTGCCGGGGATGCGATCCCGCCTAAGCGTGGAGCGGCTATCCGGTGAAACTCAGCGGTAGCGGGGGACGTTCGGGTCCACCTGGATGGACCAGGCATCGATACCTCCAACCAGGTTCTTCACCTTGGTGAAACCCTGCTGCATCAGGAAGCCGGTCGCATCCGCACTCCGCATCCCATGATGGCAGTAGGCGATAATTTCCGCATTCCGGTCCAGCTTGCTCAGAGATTGGGGCAACGTGCCGAGAGGGATGAGGACGGAACCCTCCAGCTTGGCTAAAGAATTCTCCCATTCTTCCCGAACATCCAATAGGCAGAGTGCATCGCCTTTATCGAGCCGTTCTTTTAATTCGCGCGGAGTGATCGTAAAGCCCATGACAACCTCCATAACTGGTGGGAAACGCATCATAAGCTGGGATTTCCGCCTCTGTCAATCGAGGATTGTTGCATAAGGCAGTCCCGCCCGCGATTGCGGGTGGTCGGAATGTCCGGCGAGGGGAGTCCTGGCATGCACAAGGCTGAACAATCCATTGTGGTGTTCGTCACGGCCTCCTCCGATGAAGAGGCCTGCCGGATCGGGCATCGGCTGGTGCAGGATAAAATGGCTGCCTGCGTCACCCTCTTGCCGGGGGTCCGTTCCTTGTTTTGGTGGGAAGGGAAGGTTGCGGAAGAGCGAGAAACCCTGATGATCCTCAAAACGAGGGGGGCCCTCTTTGCGGACCTGGTCAGGACGGTCAAGGCACTTCATTCCTACCAGGTACCGGAAATTATTGCCCTTCCTATCAAAAAGGGCTCGGCGGACTATTTGGAATGGATTCAGGTTGTGACCAATAAGCCAAAGAATAAATTAAGGAAATCGAAAAATTGTTGACCCATAAGTCTGGTTTCAGTAAACTGGCCCTCTTGATGCAAGTAGTCCATTCGGGGGTCTAGAGTATAGCTGATGAGCCAACAAGACGAAGCCTACACCATCGTGATCTTCCGGGGAACGACGGCGAAGCCACTGCGCTTCAGCTTTCCTCGTGCCATCGTTCGTAAGGCGGTGATGGTGGGAATCGCGCTAATTCTTGGGGAGATCCTCTTGCTCTCCCAGTATGTGATTCAAACGGGCAAATTATGGGAATTAAACGAGATTCGGCAGGAATTGCTGAGTGCCAAGGAACAGACCAATGGCTTCTCCACGGCGGTTGAAGACCTCAGGCGGCGGGTCTTGGCCATGAAGGAAGTGAACGAAAAGCTACGGGTCATGCTGGGCATCGAGTCCTTGAAGCCGGAGGATTATCTGAACGGTCAGGGCGGTGAAGAGACTCCGCTGGTGGAGAGCAGCCAGGCTCCTGTCGACAAGACAGACGGGGCGTCGGTCGATGGGCAGGATGTCGAACTCCAGACTCCCAAGCTGTCCGAAGAGAATCAACTATGGGAACAAGACCTGGCGACGAAAGTCCAAAAGAAAATCAACTGGTTGCAGCGAGAGGCCATCTCTCAAGAACGATCCTTGGATGAATTAACCGCAGCGGCCAAGGAACGTTGGACCCGGTGGGGTTCAACTCCTTCCGTCTGGCCGGTCAAGGGCTGGGTTACCTCCGGGTTTGGTCCGAGGATTTCTCCCTTTACCGGACTTCCCGCCGTGCACGACGGGTTGGATATCGGGGCGCCGCCCAATGCGCCGGTCCACGCTCCGGCCGGCGGCACCGTGACCGCGGTCGGTTTCGACTCCAAGATGGGGAACATGGTCGCGATTGAGCACGGGTTCGGGCTTGAAACCCAATATGGGCACTTGGCGAAACCAATGGTCAAGCAGGGACAAAAGGTGAAGCGGGGAGACTTGATCGGTCTCGTCGGCAGCAGCGGGCTCTCCACCGGCCCGCATTTGCACTACATGATCAAAGTGAACGAACGGCCCGTCAACCCGCAACGTTATATCCTGGATTAAAGTCGAACCCCTCCCGGTCCTTGTTCGTCATCCCTGCCACTGTCGGCCCATCCCAACACTCCAAGGCTCTGACCGAAGAGGTGCAGAGTGACTGACCTTGAAATAGCGCACTCCGTCTCCCCTCGTCCCATCGAACAAATCGGGGAGGTGCTGGGGCTCCGGCCCGAGGAGTTGATCCGCTACGGCCCATGGAAGGCCAAGGTGGCTCTCTCGGCACTTGAACGCCTGGCCGACCGTCCGGTGGGCCGGTACGTGCTCGTCACGGCCATCAACCCTACACCGCTGGGGGAAGGCAAGACCACAACCTCGATCGGCCTGGCCATGGGGCTCTGCCGGCTCGGCCGTCGAGCCGTCGTGACCCTCAGGCAGCCGTCACTCGGCCCGGTCTTCGGGCTCAAAGGGGGAGGGACCGGTGGAGGCAGGGCCCAAGTCCTACCGATGGAGGACATCAACCTCCATTTCACTGGCGATGCCCATGCCGCCGCCTCCGCTCACAATCTTCTCTCGGCGTTCCTCGACAACCATCTGTATCAGGGCAATAGCCTTACTCTCGATCCGGCCAGGATTGCCTGGCCGAGGGCCATTGGGATCAACGACCGGGCCTTACGGCAGGTCCATTTTGGAGGGCCTGATGGGCGTCCAGGACGGGACGGCGAGTTTGTCCTGACCGAGGCCTCCGAAGTCATGGCGATCCTGGCCTTGGCCTCAGGGGTGGACGATCTTCGACGACGCCTGAGCCGAATCTTAGTGGGCTTCACCAAAGAGGGCACACCGATCACGGCTGCCCAACTCAAGTGCACGGGAGCGATGGCGGTCCTTCTCCGGGACGCCCTCTGTCCCAATCTCGTCCAGACCATTGAAGGAACCCCAGCCTTGATCCACACGGGGCCGTTCGGGAACATCGCCCATGGAAACTGCTCGATCCTGGCCGACCGGCTGGCTTTGCAGACCGCCGAGTACGTGGTGACCGAGGCAGGATTCGGAAGCGACCTGGGGGCGGAGAAGTTTTTCAATATCAAATGCCGGGCCTCCGGGTTGCGGCCCGCTGCGGCGGTGATCGTGGCCACGCTTCGGGCGTTAAAACTGCACGGCGGTGGAGGGGTCGTGAAGGCGGGAGTGCCGCTGCCTCCCGGTCTGACCGGTCCGAACCGGGACGCCCTGACCAAGGGGTTGGCCAATCTGGAGCAACATCTGGCCAATGTCCGGACGTTCGGGGTGCCGGCGGTGGTGGCTATCAATGCCTTTCAGGACGATGCGGCCGATGAGTTGCAGTATGTGCGGGACTGGGCCGTCTCGGCCGGCGCAGTAGGCTCGGCAGTCTCTACCCACTTCATCGACGGAGGACGGGGCGCCGAGGAACTCGCGCAAGCCGTTGAGGCGGCCTGCAAGACCCCCTCTGTCTATCAGCCGTTGTATGCGGACGAAGCGCCGATCAAACAGAAAATCGAAACTGTGGCCAAGCGCATCTATGGGGCGGCGGGCGTCTCCTATGAGGAGAAGGCGGAGGCGGGGATTCAGCAAGCGGTGCGGCTTGGCTTTGGGGCGTTTCCGGTCTGCATGGCCAAGACGCCCTTGTCCCTGTCGCACGATGCCCAGTTGAAGGGCAGACCCACAGGATTCACCCTTCCGATCAAGGAATTGCGCATTCTGGCCGGGGCAGGATTCCTGACGGCGGTCTGTTCTGGAATTCAACTGATGCCGGGCCTGCCGAGACAGCCGGCCGGCGAACGGATAGACCTGGATCCGGAGACGGGGGAAATTACCGGACTCTCGTGAGAAACGATGAAGTATGAATGCTGAATGATGAATGTTGGCAATAGACAAGTGGCTAACGACTTAGGAGAGAGGACGAAAAAGTTCGCGCTCCGTATCGTTCGGCTGTACGCATCGCTTCCGAAGACAACAGTCGCCCACGTGTTGGGAAAACTGCTTCTGCGGAGCGGGACTTCCGTGGGAGCGCATTATCGTGAAGCGAGCAGGGCTAGGTCATGAGCGGAGTTTGTGAGCAAGTCGAGTCGGGGTTGCAAGAGCTTGAGGAGGTGATTTACTGGATGGAACTGCTGCGAGAAAGCGACATTGTGTCGGGAGAAAGATTCGAAGATGTGAACGGAGAAGCGAAGGAACTCCTGGCCATCCTGGTGGCCTCGGTCAAGACGGCAAAACGAAACGCGGAGCATTCCGCCCGGGTCTTGTAACCATCATTCATCACTCAGCATTCATCGCGTATCATTGCTTCGTTACCGTTGTTTGAGGTACTTGAAGAATTCCGAGTCGGGGCTCATGACGATCGTGGAGTTCTCTTTGAAGCTCTTCTTGTAGGCTTCCATCGTGCGCGTGAACTCGAAGAACTTCGGGTCCTGCCGGTAGGCCGTCGCGTAGAGTTTGAACGCCTTCGCATCCCCCTCGCCGCGCAATTCTTCCGACGTCTTGTAAGCGCCGGCCAGGATGATTTCCCGGTCTTTTTCCGCCTCGGACCGGATTTTCTGCGCCTCTTCGGCGCCCTCGGCCCGGTACTGCTTGGCCTGCCGTTCCCGCTCGGCCTGCATGCGGGCGAAAACCGCCTTTTCGTTCTGCTCGGGCAGGTCCGCCCGCTTAATCCGCACGTCCTGAATCTCGATCCCGTAGACCGCCGCCTTCTCGTTCGCCCGCTGCGTCACCAGCGACATCACCTCGGAGCGGGTCTTGGACACGATGTCGGAGAGGTCGTGGCGGCCCACTTCCACCCGCAGCTCGGAATAGATGATGTCGTCCAGCCGGCGCAGGGCCCCGCGCTGGGTCTGGAAGGCCTGATAGACCTTCAACGGGTCGGTGATCCGCCACTTGGCGAAGTTGTCGATCAAGATCGTCTTCTTGTCCTGGGTGATGACTTCCTGGGCGGACGAATCGTAGTCCAGCAGCCGTTTGTCGAAGTAGGTGACCTCCTGGATGAAGGGCACCTTGAGCTCCAGGCCTGGGCTCGTGATGTTCCGGACCGGCTTGCCGAGCTGGACGACGATCGCCGTTTGGGTGATGTCCACGATGAAGACCGGGGAGGCGCCCAGCACGAACAGGAGGAGGATGACCCCGATCACGCCGACGATCATATTCTGTCTGCTCATGGCTTCTTCTCTTCCGCCGGCGCCGCTTTGGGCGGCTTGTGGCTCTTGTCTAGTGGCAGGTAGGGGAGCATCCGGTCCCCCGCCTTCCCGTCGAGGATGATCTTCTCCACCCCCGGCATCACGTCTTCCATCGTTTCGATGTAGATCCGCTTGCTGATGATGTCCTTCGCCTGCTCGTATTCCTTCAGCGTCTTGATGAACCGGTTGGCTTCGCCTTCCGCGCGGGTAATGCGAGCCTGCGCGTAGCCCTTGGCCTGGTTCACGATCTGGGCCGCCTCGCCCTTGGCCTTGGGAATGATGTCGTTGCGGTAGCCCTGGGATTGGTTGATGAGCTTCTCCCGGTCCTCCTTGGCGCTGGCCACGTCCTTGAAGGCGGCGACGACCGCCTCGGGGGGATCGACGTCCTGCAATTGGACGGCGGCGATCTGGACCCCGGCCTGGTACTGGTCCAGGATGCCCTGGAGCAGCGTCTGGGTGTCCTGTTGGATCTGCGCCTTGCCGCTGGTCAGGGCCTCGTCGATCTTGCTCTTGCCAACCACTTCGCGCATGGCGGCCTCGGCGGCCTTCTGGATCGTCTCTTCGATTTCATCCACGCGGAACAGGTAGTCCTTGGCGTTCTTGATCTTGTACTGAACGATGAACTCCACGCCCAGGATGTTCTCGTCGCCCGTCAGCATCAGGGCCTCCTTGGGGATCATCTGCTGGCGTCCCTGCCGGTCCGTGCGGAAACCGATCTCCAGCCGGTGCAGTTTCTCCACTTTGGGGCGTTCGACCGTTTCGATGAGGGGAATCTTCAGGTGCGGGCCTGGGCCTTCGCTCCGGACGATGTCGCCGAAGCGCTTGACGACCCCTTCCTCGTCCGGGGCCACGATGTAGGTGCCTTGCCAGACCAGGAACAGCGCGGCCGCCGCCAGCAGAAGGGGACCGACGCCTTTGATCGGCAAACCTGGGCCGAGCTTTTCCTTCGCCTGCCGGAGCAGGTCGTCCACCGGGTCTTGCTTCTTGCCCCAGGGGTCTTTGGGATCCCAAACCATCGAGATGCTCCTTGTCGAAAGGAAGGACGAATGCGCCACCATAGCAGACAAGACGAAGCCAGGGCAACAAGTGAGCGGCGGCCTTACCGCATCACGGCCTTTTTCCCTTGGTTCCAGTAGTAGTAGATCGAAAAGTTTGGATAGATGGCGGCCAACGTATTCTGGCCGGCGGTGGAAAAGAGCACGCCGGCGCCTCCGACCCAGTTGTCTCCCAGTCTGAATTGAAACGTCGGTTGGACTCCCAGCGTATTGAACCCGTGCTGGCCGCCGACGTTGATCGCTTTTCCGTCGGCCCGCCACGGCAGGCCGTGGAACCCGACGAACTCCAGGCTGTACCCGAGGCCCCGCGTGTCGTCGAGAATGTGTTCGATGATGAGCCGGGTGTTGACGATGTCTGCGGCATAGGTGTTCTTGCCGGCGTCGTTGCCCGGAAGATGGTAGGAATAGAAAACGCCGCCGCTGATGCGGAACGGCTCTAAATTCTTTCTCATCATCGCCCCCTCCGTCCAGGTCAGCGCGCCGAAGCGGGAGGCCGGCAGTCGCCCCAACGGTGCGAATCCGCCCGGCGGGCTTTTCGTGCCGGTGAACCATTGGCTGGTCGGGAGCACGAGCATGTTGAAGGTCGTGACCGACGGCCTCCAGGAATCAGGGTCCTGGACGATCGGCCGGTACTTCAAGTAGAGCTGGGTATCGCCCATGCCGCTGTTGGTCGTGACGGGCCCGCCTTTGCCTTCGTTAAAACGGACCGAGTCGCGCGCCCAGAAGGTCGTCTCGGAGAGCCCGACGTTGAACTCCAGATGATCCGTGATGCCATAGGCGATCGTGGTGAGCGGGTTGAGCTGATACGAGTGCGTTTGCGCGGCGGTTCGGTTGACGGTGAGGTCGTTGCCGAAACGCTTCTCGCTGATCTGGGAAAACAAAAATGGATGGACCGTGAGCTGGCCCTGCGGATGTACGTCCACGCTTGAGATAAAGATCGGGCCGTTGGCGAGCGGATTCCAGCTCTTCCGATATTTTTTGATCTCCTCCTCCGAGGGCACCCAATCGAAGGCCTGTACCGAGGGCACGAGGCAGGCAAGGGCCAACAACGAGAGTCGCAAACCGATGGCCCATCGATTTCCGTTCACGCTCGTTCCGCCCCTCATTGCTCCCGTCTCCGTTTGATGCGCATATCAATAAAAATATGTCGATGTTTACATGTGATGTAGGCAAAGCTATTCCCGGTGCATGGTTAAGCGGGGCTAAAAGATAGCAGTCAGGATAAGATAGGCCAGGCCGGCGAGCAGTCCTGCGGCAGGCAGGGTGACGATCCAGGCCAAGACCATGTCACGGACCGTCGTCCAGCGGACGGCCTGCCGGCCTTTCAATAGGCCGATCCCGATGATGGCGGAGCTGCTCACATGGGTTGTGGAGACGGGCAAGCCCATGGACGCCGATACCAGAACCAACGAGGACGTCGCGACATTCGCCGAGAGACCTTCGGCATGGTCCATCTTTGTGACTCGTTCGGCCAACACCTCGGTCACTTTCATTCCGCCGAGATAACTGCCCAGCCCCATGGCCAACGTCACGGAAGCGAAGGCGATAACTTGCATCTGGACGCTCGGCCATGCGGCTGTCGCGTTGCCGAGCAACAGCATGGCCACGATCTTCGGCCCGTCGTTGGCCCCACGGGCGAGCGACGCCAGCCCGCTGGAGAGCCAGTGGATACTGTCGAGGCCGATGGTCGGTCCTCCGAGACCGGCTCGGTCGCATTGGGACGGCACGGCCATCACCGGTTGACCGATGGCCGTCGCTTGAAAGAGCGTTCTGGTTCCGCCCTGTGAGTCGATGGCGATCAAGGCTCTTTGGGCTGGCATGAAACAGAGGCAGGTCCCTTCCCATTTGGCGGCGAGTCTGTGTATCAGGGGATGGAGCAAGACCGAGAGGGTTAAGGCGAGGACAGGGCTCAGCAGGAGCGGCAGCGCGATCTTACCGAGGATGGCCGGCCAGATGAGGCCGATGGACCCGAACGCGATGATTCCCGCGCCGACGATCGCGCCCGTGAGGGCGTGGGTGGTGGAGACGGGCAAGCCTGTGCGCGAAGCGATCAACACCCAGGCCATCGCGCCGCTCATCACCGCGAGCGCGACCGAGGAGGGGATGATCAACCTCGGCTGGATCAAGCCGGCGCTAAAGGTCTTGACCATGGCCGAAGCGATCGACGCCGATAGGCCGGCGCCAATCACGGTCCAAGCCGTACCCCAGAGGATGGCGGTCCGGTAGTCGGTGATGCCGCTTCCGACCAAGGTCGCAATGGCTTTAGAGACGTCGTTGGTGCCGTTGGCGAAGGCCAAAACGGCGACGAGCAGGAATGGGAGAAAAGACGGATCCATTCGGGCTACGTCACGGCGCCGCCGCAAGAACTTCCGGAGCCGGCGGTGCACCCGTAGCAATGGTTGGCGGTCACGATCCGGCGGTGATGGAGCTGTGCCGCATCGAAGTCGCGGATGTGGCGCGGCGCGCCATAGTTCACCGGCAGGTCCAGCATCTGGTTGAAGTCGCAGTCGTAGAGCGTGCCGTCCCAGCCCACCGAGAGGGTGTAGCGGCACATGACCCCGGCGGCGGCCGCCGGGTTGAAGGCGTTGGCCAACCGCTCCATGTAGCCTTCGTAGTTGCCGCTCTCGAGAAGAAATTCCAGGAAGCGACTGATCGGCATGTTCGTGATCGTATAAAGGCGATTGAATCGGATACCGTGCCGGCGCTCGAGTTCGTGTTTGAACTGCGCCTCGGTCGTCTCCTGCTTCGGCGGAAGAAACGCCCCGACTGGGTTGTGCACCAAAGCGAGGGTGAGGCCGCTCCCCTCGATTCCGTAGCCCTGCCGGTTAAGCAGCTGCAGGGCGCGGATGGACTTCTCGAAAACTCCGTCGCCGCGTTGGGCGTCGGTTTGAGACGGGCGATAGTAGGGCAGGGACGCGACGATTTCGACCCGATGCGTGGCCAAAAACTCCGCCAGGTCGGCCTGCGACGGGAGCAGCAGCACCGTGAGGTTACAGCGGTCCATCACGTGTCGGCCCAGCGCCGTCGCTTGTTCGACCAGCCAGCGAAAATTCGGATTGAGCTCCGGCGCGCCGCCGGTGATGTCCATCGTCGGAATATCGGTCTGGGCCAGCGCGCGGATACAGAGGTCGGCATTCTCGCGCAACATGCTTTCCTGCCGGTCCGGCCCTGCATCCACGTGGCAGTGTCGGCAGGTCTGGTTGCAGAGTTTTCCAAGATTGACCTGAAAGACCGTGATCCCGGTAGCCTTCAGCGGAGTCAATCCAGCCTGGCTCATCCGCGACTCGAACGGCAGACAGGCGGAACCGGCGAGGATGCGCAGCTGCTCCTTGGCCGGGGCGAGCTGGCTCTGTCGGGCGAGGAGACTCAGGCCCATAAATTTACCAATGGCTCTCAGCCATCACCTAAAAGCTGAATGCTGACGGCTGGCAGCTCAAGAGTTAGCAACAGCTCCCGCCCGGAGCGCAGGAGACCTCGGTCCCGCTGACAACAGACTGGGCCCGGTTGATGACGGCGAAGCGGCTTGCATAGGCCTCGTGCCCGAGCACCGCGAGCGTCTTCGAGCAAATTTCCAGCGGCTGGCCCCGGTAATAGCGGTGCTGGTCGTCGTCGCAGACTTCCAGGAAGGGGCCGGTGAACAGGGCGAAATGGCCGGACCAGATGCAGGGGGTCTGGGCCGGCAGGATTGCCTGGAGCCGCGGATCGGACTGAGTCAGCGACACAGGGGTCTCGGACAACAGGAACAAACCGTCGAACGGCGGCGCGTTCAGCAACTGAGCGGTCCTGGCTGACACGGTTTGCGGCACCCCCCGCTGGTAGGCCTGTCCCAGCTCGTCCACGGCACGGCTGAAGGGCCCGCGCAGCGTGGCAAACCGGACGTCGGTCGGCCCGTCCGTCTGCGGCAGTTTGTAGCCGGTCAGGGTGACGGAGAGGAAGTGTATGCCGTCGATGACCTGCCAGGGCACGAACTTGACCTGGTGAACACCCAGAAACCCGGCTTCAACCAGTCCGCCGACATAGTCGCAGACCGGCAAGGCGCCGGAGAGGCAGTTGCCCCATTTTTCCCGGTCGTGGATCAGATACTGGGGCACGGTCTGGTCGGCCACAATGTCGGAGATCGTAAAGCGGCCCCCCGGCTTGAGCACCCGGTACATCTCGCGGAAGACCTTGCGCTTGTCCGGCGCCAGGTTGATGACGCAGTTGGAGATGATCAGGTCGATCGTGCCGTCCTCGACCGGCATGGTCTCGGCCAGGCCCTTGCGGAACTCCACGTTGGTGGCGGGATAGCCCAGGTTGGCCGCGACGATCGGCGCATTGCGGCGGGCGATGGCCAGCATCGTATCGGTCATGTCCAGGCCGATGACCCGTCCCGTCGGGCCCACGCGCCGAGAGGCTTCGAAACAGTCGATCCCGCCGCCCGAGCCGATGTCGAGCACCGTCTCGCCCGGTTTCACGCTGTTCAATCCGGCCGGCGTGCCGCAGCCATAGGAAATCGTCAGGACTTCGTCCGGGACGAAGCGGCGCAGGTCCGCAAAGTCATAGCCGGTCGGGCAGCACATCCGCTCGCCCGTGGCCGCGGCCCTGGCATAGCGCTCGCTGACGGCTTGCGTAATGTCATCGGTCGGCATAGGTCCCTCGTCGTTGGACAACTATCCTAACGGACTTCCATGTATCAGGCCGTCGTTCCGTCGTCAAGCCCCGGGCTACGCTACGGATGGGCCGGGCGAACGGATTGTTGAGTGCGGCTGAATGTGAGTCGGCCAAAGCCGTCATTTCTTACCAGCAAGATCGCGTTGCGGAGCAATGGGATGGAAGGATGGCGCCCTCACTGCGCATGACAGGCCGTGCAGGCATGGGCGGAGTTGAACAGGATCTCCGGATGCCGAGTCGGATCGGCGGCCTGAAACCGTTGGGCCCGCGACTCGGCCTGGGCCATACGCGCTTCCAATAACGACCGGTAGGGCCAGGACTCATAGGACTTCGAGAGCGTGGCCGTGGCGTAAATCTGTTTGGCGACCGCCGGCCGTCCGTCCTTCACCAGCATGTCGCCCATGGCCAGGAAGAACCCCTCGAAGTTGTGCGGCGCGATCCGGCTGTTCCAGCAGACCCGCTTGGGCCCGGCCTGTGTCTCCTGCGCCATATACTTCCGGTAATCCGGGTTCGTCCGGTCGATCCGTTCGCCGGCGCAGCGGTCCAGGTTGTCCCACAGGTCGTCCAGCCCTTCCTTGAACCGGTCGTCCTCCCTCGGCCTGCTGCCCAGCACGTAGCCGGCGCTGAAGCCGTTGAACTCCGGGAAGGCGCGGATCGCGTCGTGGAGCATGAAATAGCCCTCCCGCGTCAGCCGTTCGTCCCGGTGAATCCGGCCCAGCGCCAGCTTGACCCCGCCCAGCCAGCCGGGAATCCGCCGGTCCTCCGGGTTCAGCCGGTGGGCTTCGGCAAAGTAGTGCTCCGCCAGGATCGCATGGTCGGTCACGCCCGGCGGCACTTCCGCCAGTCTGGCCCGTTCGGCGAGGGTCCACAAGTGCGCATGGGCCAGGAGCAGGCTGATCTCCGGATGATTCGGATTTTCCAGGTAGGCGGCGGTCAGGACCCGCCGCACCTCCGGCAGACGGTCGTACTGGCCCCCGTGCAGGGCCTCCCAGAAGAGGTCTCTGGCCTGTTGCGATAGGGCCGTAGCGCGCAGGTCGGCGGTCTTCTCCGGGGCGAAGCGGATCGCCAGCTTGTCGCAGCCGGCCGTGTTGCACAACAGTCCCAGGAAGGCGATCCAGCCGCATCGGCGCAATGTGACGGTCATGGCGGTCCCTCTCAGCCTCGCTTTCGTCCCTGGCCCTTGCTTCGCGCCGCCTGCTCGGCCCAGGCGGTAAGCTGCTCTTGATCCTCGACGATGTCAACCGGCACTTCGTAATAGGTCTTGAGCGTTTGTTTGGCATTCGGGCGAAAAGGCGTCATGCCTCGCGCCAGGTAAGCGGGCGCCGTGATCGAACTGGTTTTGAAGTACAAGCGGCCCTTGTGGATGATCCCAAAAAACACCACACCCCGGTAGAGCCCGTAACCGCCGAACATGGAACGGCAGGAGACTCTGCGCAGGTCGCTGAGTTGATCCATCACAAAATCTTTGAACGAATCGCTCTTCATGGGCCGTTCGTAAGGAACAAATTTTGTCAAAGGGCGCCCTCATTGTGCACGCGCAGCCTGGCGGAGCACTGCCTTACCGCGAAACAACGGGGGCGCAGCGCATAGCTATTGAGCAGCCTCATCGTTCAACCGGCCCTCGCTTTGACCATGCTTCTTGCATATGGCATAGAGTAGGTCAAGACTTGGGGGTAAGACGTTGGGGGAGATGTCCCATCGCGGGCCGCAGCAGGCCGCACAGAAGCCGCAAGAAGCCAGGCCTGCCGAAGACGGAGACAGAACCGGACGGGAGTCTTCGCCCACGCTTCGCATTCTGATGGAAAGGCCGGCTGGCCCGGACCAGTCGGTCCAGCCCGAATCGGTCCGTCCCTTGCCGGCCGGCACGATCCTGCACGAATACCAAATCCTGTCGATGTTGGGCAGCGGCGGATTCGGCGTGACTTACCTGGCGCAAGACCTCAACCTGGACTGCAAAGTCGCCATCAAGGAGTTTTTCCCCGCCAGCTTTGTCCGGCGTCTCGGCGACAAGGTAGTGCGTCCCAAGGCCATGGCCTGGAACGGCCCCTTCGCGACCGGCTTGCAGCAGTTTCTCGTCGAGGCGCGCACGCTGGCATCGTTCCGGCATCCGAACATCGTGCGGGTCCGCCGCTTCTTCGAGACCAACGGCACGGCCTACATGGTCATGGAGTATGAAGAAGGCGAGTCGCTCTTTCGGCGGGTGACAGGGCAGGGCTGTCCCGATCGCCGCACCGTCCTGCGGATCGTCCTGCTCTTGCTCGACGGGCTTGAAGCGGTGCATCGATCTGGGTTTCTCCACCTGGACATGAAGCCGTCGAACATTGTTATCCGGCCGGACGGCAGCCCGGTGCTGCTGGATTTCGGCGCGGCGCGGCGTCTCACCACCGGCAAGGGGAGGGTGATCACCGCGATCCTGACCCCCGGCTATGCGCCCTACGAGCAGTATCAAGAGGAGGGGCGGCTGGGTCCCTGGAACGACCTCTACTCTCTCGGCGCGGTCATGTACTACATGGTGACCGGCCGGAAGCCGGTCGACGCGCCGGCGCGCATCACGACCGACCCGATGGCGCCGGCCACGGAAGCGGCCGACCTCGATGAATATGGGGTCGGGCTGCTCACGGCCATCGACTGGGCGCTCGATCCGGACGACCGGCGGCGCCCCCAGCATGTGGCAGAATTCCGGGGCGCGCTGTTCGACGATGATCCCAGCCTGAACGTCCGCTTGTCCGCCTCCGTCCGCGCGCCGTTCGACCGGGCCCTGCTGGGAACCCTGGAGTCGGAGTTGGCCCAGCATGTCGGGGAGCAGGCGAAGGGCCTAATAGACCAGGCGGCCCGCTCCGCAACGCACCTGGGCGACCTGTGCCGGACGCTCGAACGCGAGGTGCCAGCCGGCGCATCGCAACGCACCTTCCGTCTGGAGACTCTGCGGATGCGGGCGAAGGCCCTGGTCGAATCGTCCGGCGACCCTCCACCGGCCTGGCCGCCGACCTATCAAGTAGACAGGCCCTCCGGCGAGACACCCCGGCAGGACCAGCCGCAATAGAAGCCTCTGCACGTTACGCTTTCGATGGCCCTCCGACCTTGGCGATCGCCAGCCCGGCCAAGCCCCACCCGATGACCAGATCGGCGAACTCGACGAGTGTAAAGCTCGTCGAAAATTTCCACCAGATCCAATAGGGAACGTGGGTAATCACGCCGGTGGTCAACGCCATGACGACGACAAAGCCGACTCGACGCCCATATCTCAGGTTGGCGGTCTGCAGCAGCAGCCAGGTCGCAAGCGCGGCAGCTAGGATGTCGCTCAGCACATTGAGCAGCAATGCCTGGCCCATGTCGCGCGTACCGCCAAGGCTCACGGAGGCGAACATGAACGGCCCGCTCAGCATACGCGCCTGGGCCCCCTCCTCGGCGGCCTGCTGTTGCGCCGCCGTCATGCCGGGCGCATGCTTGTGTGGATTCGGTAGGATGTACATGCCTGAGCGGCTTGCGGTGGCTGTGAGCGCCTGCGCGACGACCGCTTCGTCGGTGAACTTCTCCAACGCCATGGTATGCCAGGGGAGGACCATGTACGAGAAGGCGCCCCAAAAGAACAGCACCAGCCCGCCGAGCAGCCCTCCGAGTAGCAGTGATTTTTGCATGTTCGGTCCTTTCTCTCTCGTTTATCATCCACCGCTCAACGCGCAGACGATATGGATCTGATCGCCAGGCCTGAGCGGGGTCTCCAGGGTTTGTGCCTGCGTCTCGTTCACGAAAATCCTGATGTGCGGTCTGATCCGGTCCTGTTCGGTGACGATCCGAAAGCGCAGGCCGGGATGGCGCCTCTCCAGAGCAGACAGGACCTCGGCAAGGGTCCGGCCCTCTGCCTCCACCCAGCTCTTATGCCCGGTGTACGAGCGAAGGGCGCTGGGGATGTGCACGGTCATGGTCAGAGCGCCGCCGCTTCCACCGAGTAAATTTCCGGCAGGTGCCGGGCCAGGCAGGTCCAGTTTGCGCCGCCGGTTCGACTTGCCCAGATTTCTCCGCTCGTGGTGCCGAGATAGAGCCCGACCGGGTTGTTCGTGTCGGCCGTCATGGCTTGGCGCTTCACCGTCCACCACGCGTTCGATCGGGGGAAGCCCTTGTCCTGCCGCACCCAGGTCTTGCCGGCGTTGCGCGTGACGTAAGCGGCCGGTTTGCCGCCGGGACTGACGCGGGGCCAGACCGAGCCTCCGTCCATGGGAAACACCCAGACCGTATCGGGATCGCGCGGATGCAGGACGATCGGAAACCCGATGTCGCCGATCTGCTTCGGCATGTTCTTTCCAATGCGCATCCACCGGTCCGACGGCCGATCGAGTCGGTAGATGCCGCAGTGATTCTGCTGGTAGAGCCGGTCCGGGTTGTTCGGGCAGAGCCGCACGCAATGGGGGTCGTGGAATGCGACGTTGGCCGGGTCGAACCCCTCCACCACGTCGAGCCCCTGCACGAGCGGCGCCCAGGTCTTGCCCCTGTCCCGCGATTCATGCACCCCGCCGCCCGACATGGCGAAGTAGAGATGGGCGGGATCGCGCGGGTCCACGAGGATCGAATGCAGCTTCGGCCCGTCCGGCGTGCCGTCCTGCACGCTGCCCATCCAGGCCCGGTACTGAGGATCGTCGTTGATGGAGGAGAAGGGCGCCCAGCTGACGCCCCCATCCTCGGAGCGAAACAAGCCCTGTGGCGAGGTGCCCGCGTACCAGACGCCCGGCTCGCGTGCGTGGGCCGGCGTGAGCCAGAAGACGTGCCCCACCTCTCGGCCCTGTTGGCCTTCCGGCACTTTTGGAAAGGCAGGCGGGGCGGTCGCCTCTTTCCAGGTCTTGCCCCGGTCGGTCGAGCGAAAAACCGTCGGCCCCAGGTGGCCGGTGCTGGCCGCCATGAGCAGGGTGCGTCCGTCCCGCGGATCGAGGACCAGATGGTGAATGATATGGCCGAGGAACATCGGCGGAAAAAGTTTCCACGTCCGGCGCGACCGGTCGCCGCGCAGGATAAAGGCCCCCTTGCGGGTGCCGATGAGGAGTCCAACCGAGCCGGTCGCGCGCGGCCGCGACGCGGCGGTCACCGCTCGTGCCATGATCCTTCTCCCTTGCGAGGGCTACTTAATGGTCTTCAACGTATCCCTGAGTTCGCCCAGCTCCACGACGAATAGGTCCAGGTGTTGACTGCGCTGCGGTTGGTCGCTCTTGAATTTCCAGACCCGCTTGAAGATCGCCCAGAGTTCCTTGTTGTGCGTCACGGCCAGCGCATAGGCCGGCTGATCGCGTTTGTCCTTGTCGAGGCAGCAGAGGTTATCGTCGAAGGCGTGGAACTGGTTGTGGAGGTCGTTCAGCGGCTGGTCGTACCCAGTGCCAGCCTTCGCGGCTCCGGCACTCGCTTCCATCATCGTGGTCAGGTTGAGCAAGGTCTCGACGCCGCTGGCGCCCTTCGCCTGCTCGGCATAGTCGGAGGCCCGGGGATAGAACAGGTAGCTGCAGCCGCTGAGCCCGATCAACAGCACTGAAAGCGCGAGAAGTTCGATAGTGCGTGGCATGGCACCCTCCTGGTTAATGGGATCTGCGAGTTTTCAGATACGCTTTCCACGGCTTCCAATAATGGTTCGGCCATCCTTCATTGATATTGCGGTAGGCATGTGCAGGAACATTGATGTGCACGAGCGTAATGCATCCCCCGTTCTTGGCGCGGTCGAATTGCAGAATCAACACTGAATCGGGATCGGTTTTCTTCCAACTATCGGCCCGCCATGATTGCACGATCATGCGATTGGGGACGATCATCAACGTGCGCCCCCGCAACATGCCATCGAATGCCGTAAATCGGCTGCCGACCTTCCGGCTGATCGTCACCTTGTCGTCAATCGCCGCGCCGTGTCGTTTTGAATCCAGATAGATGTCGAACAATTCGCCCGGCGAAGCGGGAAGTGTCACCTTCTGATGGATGAGGTGAGGCATGGGGGTCTCCTTTTGGAAACGATGAGGGACGGTAGTCAAGCACGTTGACCGGTCCTGGCCCATGCCGGTCCAATGGACTCTGTCAGTGGAGCCGGGCGGCCTAAGATGCGCGCAATGCCCCGTGCTTACATCGTGTAAAAGAACGCTTCTTTGACAATCTTTCCCTGCTGCACCGTGAAGAGCCCCATCTCCGACATCGTCATGCGTTTTCCGGTGTGTTTGGGCGTCACATCATACGTGAAGTGGACGATGAACTGGTCGCCGTTTGGAAACGGCCCGTTCACCTCGACCTTGTGGACTTCGTGATTGTCGAGCCACCATTGGTTCTTCCCTTTGACCGCGTCGATGCCTTTCTGCACTTGCCCTATCTGGGGATGCGCGACGGCTTCCACGCTTTCAATCGTGGGACTATAAAATCTCCCGATGACCTCCATGTTCTTCCCCTGTCGGCACAGCGCTACCAGTTCTTTCCCGATTTCTGCAGCCGTCATGATGCGATCCTCCTTGGTTGATGGGTGATGGTCCTTGATCCTCAACGTGCCGCCTTTCGCTTGGCAGGCGGCAAGCTCGCCACAAACGTCTGCCCTCGCGCGAGCCAGGTGCGTAATTGCGCGGCGCTCTTGGTTCCGGCCGGGCCTACATAGATGTACCCCTTCATGGGCCGGCCCGTGAAATCCATTGGTCTCGTGTGCGGGCGCGTCAAGGCCGTATCGTTGGCCTCTGGCCCTACACGTACAACCAGGTCGCTCTTTAGGATTCCGGCAAACATCTTCCCATTCGACAGATAGGCGAGTCCGCCGAACATCTTTTTCTCCACCATCGCGCGCCGTCCCTTCAGGGCTGTTCGGACGCGGTTGGCGAGTTGCTCATCGTAGGCCATGGGCCGGTTCTCCTTTTGCGTAAATGGAGCCGATGATGACGCCCACTACAGAGAACTGAAACAGGAAGTAGGCACTCTCCAGCAGCAGCCAGGTGGACAACGACGCGACGTTCTGTTTTCCCGCTTCTGCAAACACCGCGGAACTGGCCAGCAACACACCCATCAGCAAGCCGAAGGTGGCTCCGGTTTTCACCGAATGCCGGCCTTGGGCATAAAGGGGGTACAGATAGCTCAAGACGAGTCCTTGCATCAGCATGGAGACGAGGCCAAGCGGAATGAGGGGCTCCTGCCTCGTGAAGATGGCCAACTCGTCGTACACCGGTTTGAACAACACCAGATGCCAGGGCGCGGCGATTAAGAACGTACAGAAGACATAGGCGAGCACGGCCAATCCATACTTTTTCATGTCCATGGAGCAGGCCTCCTCATCAATTCGTTATCAGGCAGCGCCACCTGTGACGAAGGCGCTGCCTGATTGGCCCACACATCTGCTAGACGTTCACCGTTACCGTCTTGATCGCCACCCTCGCCCGCTCGACGATGTCGGGAGGCAGGGTTTCCGCTTTGTGGCAGAGCTTGGCGTGCTCCGCGCCGAGCCGCATGACCTCCTCCTCCGTTTCCGCGCGCACCTGAAAGGCGCAGTCACCCTGTGGATTCACATCGAGGCAGCCCAACTGTTTGAACTGCTTGACGGCCATGGTGCCCTCCTTGTTCGTGAGTGGTGGACAGGTTAGTGGCAGCGTCTCTTGACCGTTGCCGGGCGGAATGAACCGAACATCGCCTCGTACTTGAACAATCCATACATCTGTAGGGCCGCGAACGTTGCCACGAGGTCGGCCACGATCCCCACGGCCCACTTGCCTGCAAGCGTCAGCGGGATGGGGCCGGCAATCAACAGCAGGGCGCTCCCGATCACCCAAACTGTGTCGAGGCCGATCGCGGCCCAGATTTCACGGCGGTCGGGCACGGGGCGGTATGCACACAGGAGCAGCCAGAGGGCATAGAGGAGCAGGCCGAGGCCGAGGGTCCTGATGACCCAGGGCGCCTCAATGCCGAGAAACGACGCAATCGGCCGGCCCGCCACAAGGAACAGCAGGCCGGACAGCCCGGAGAACCACGCGTTGCCTTGAAGAGACCGGCGAAGCAAGAGAGATGGATCACGCATCGTCATGGGTGCCCTCCTCCGGTTCGCATGTAGACCGATCGTTCCAAAACTGGTCAAAATAGAGATGTCCTCAGTCAAAGATCGAAAGCCCGGTTTCGACGATATCGCGCATGGCCTCTGCGGGAGTCCCGGCCTTGTACATGACGATCACCCCTTGCATCATGCCGGTCAAATAGCGGGCCAAGGCTCGTGGGTCTTGTTCCTTTCGTAGTTCCCCATTCTGCTTCGCCCGGACCAGCACCTTATGATAGGCCTCTTCAACGCGGCCGAGGGCACGGGCCACGCGGTTGCCAATCTCTTTCTCGTGGGGCGAAAGCTCCATCGCGGTGTTGGCGATCAAGCAGCCTTTGCGTGTCTGGTCGGACAGGGCCATCTCCAACATGCCGCGAATGAAGCGGCGAATGGTGTCGAGCGCCGGGCCCGGTTGGTTCAACAGGGTGAGTTTTTGAGCGACCATGCCGTTGCAGTACCGGTCCATCGCTTTGAGAAACAGTGCGCGCTTGTCGCCGAAGGTGTCGTAGAGGGAGCCGCGATTGATGTCCATCGCGGAGAGCAGGTCTTCCATGGACGTGGCTTCGTAGCCCTTGTGCCAGAAGACATGCATCGCCTTGTCGAGCGCCTCGTCGGGATCGAATTCTTTGGGGCGGGCCATCCTACGCCTATTGCAGTTCCCTGATATCCGGCCCGGGGCCGGTCCCGTTAAGCGCGATGGCCGCGCAGTCATGGTCCCGGACCAGCTCGACGGCGTCGCCGACGCGAATCTCGCCGCCCTGGATCACGTCGCAATTGAGCGCGAGCGTGCCGCCGAATTTCCGCACGATGCCCGTGAGTACCAGGCGGTCTTGTTCCTGGGTGTCGGGGTCGAACGTCGTCATGACGCAGCGCCCGCGCAGGTCCTGGATTCCGATGAGGACGTCCCCGATGCGCAGACATTGTCCGGGCCAGGAGCGTTCGGCCAGGCCCTCGACGCCGCCGATCACCAGATTGGGCCTGAGCCGCCGGCCGTCGTGCCCGAAGGCCGCGATGGCGCCATCCGTTGCAACCAGCAAGGGGAGCACGTCAAAGCGATCGCCCGAGTCGTCGCGCACAAGGCGGCCCCCTGGCCCGACGATGTCCACGATGGCCTCGCGCACTGCGGGCTTGGTCCAGAGTATCCCGTCGATAACAGGGTCGCCGGAGGCATTGAGCCGGGCACGGTGGCCGAGCAGCCGAGGGTGCGTTCTGGCCGTGATCAGGCGCCCGCGAGCGTCCTCAACGTGGACGACGCGATCCCCCTCGATGCCGAGAGGCCCGATGAGGGCGCAATTCAGCCGCTCCCCGGCCATCGACTTCACCGGGTACCGCCAAATCTCTGTCACCTTCATGGTCGGCATACCGTTCCCTTTCATGGGGCTAATCAACTGTATCGAGACCGGCAGGCTACCATGTTCTGGAATGATCAGTCAAGAACAGATTTGTTCAAGTCCTTCGCACTCCCTTGGGGCTGGCTCGGGCGCAATGGTGGCTCCAGGCCCAGTATCGTGACCGGCGGATGCGTCCTTTTCGGAGGGCCTCCGTCTATAGGAGTGAGCGGGGAATTGGCCCCGACTCCATATGGGAAGGAGCACTTCCATGAGACCCCACCTTTCACTCGACGTCCGGAATGTGTCTGTCTCGGTGGCCTTTTACGAAAAAGTATTCGGCCTGGCGCCCCAGAAACAGACGGAGGACTATGCCAAGTTCGACCTGACGGAGCCGTCGTTGAACTTGTCGCTGGTGTCCACCGCCGCCGCGATCAGCCGGGTCAATCATCTGGGCATCGAAGTCGAGTCGGCCGATCAAATCGCCGCGTGGAAGCAACGGCTGCAGGACAACGGCCTGCTGGAGACAGTCGAAGACGACATCGCCTGCTGTTTTGCGCGGCAGGACAAGCTCTGGTTCACCGACCCGGACGGCAATGCCTGGGAGGTCTTTACCGTGTTGGAGCAGTTGCCCGTTTCCGACCCGCTCAAGGGGACCGGTTGCTGCGTGCCGAAGCGTCAGGACTCGGTCCAGGCGGCGACTTGCGCGGCCTCGTGACGGGGTGTAGCGTATGGCTTCTTTGATCAACGAGGAGTCCATGACCCAGGACGTGAGCGGGATCTGGCAACAGGTGCACGACGGCCTGCGCGGCTTTATCGCCAAGCGCGTGTCGAACGAGGCCGAGGTCGAGGATATCCTGCAGGAAGTGTTCTTGCGGATGCACCGGCGGCTGGATAGCCTCAAGGACCCGGATCGGCTCGTGGCCTGGGTCTACCAGATCACGAGACATGCCGTCGTGGATCACTATCGCCAGGCGGCCCGGCGGCGCGAAGTGCCCGTGGGCCTGGCGGGCGACCTCGATGCGGCCCAGCCGACCGCGGCATGGCTGCCGCCTGGCACCTCCAGGGATGCCGGCCGACTCCGCGAGGAGTTGGCCGGCTGCCTGCGGCCGATGATCGGGCGCCTGCCTCCTTCCTATCGGCAGGCGGTGACGCTCGTGGAACTGGAGGGGCTGACGCAGCAGGCGGCGGCCATACGGTTGGGGCTCACTCTGTCCGGGATGAAATCCCGCGTGCAACGAGGCAGGCAGCACTTGAAGCGCATGCTGGAGGACTGCTGTGAGATTCAGCTCGACCGCCGCCGGAGCCCCCTGGACTATACCCAGCGCGACGCAGGATGCGCGTCGTGCGGCACCCCGCCCGCCGCCAAGTCCAAGCCTTCATAAATAACGAGGGCGTGCCCAATCCACGAGCGTCTGTCGCCGGCCCGTCAAGTGTGAGCTCTGGGCGGGGCGGCCCGGGTAATCCCCTGTGCGTGCAGAACCAGAGGGAGCTGCGGATGACGAACGGTGCGTGCGCTCGGCGGCGGCGTGATGCGTTGGCGTCGGGAACTACTTTTAATCCTTCTTTTGGCCGCTCGCCTGACCGGACGAGCAGAACGGCTCGCGGCCCCTCACGGCTCCTGACAGACAGGTTTCGCCACGCCGCACACCTCGGCCCGCCTCCGTTCCATCCGCGTAAAAAAAAGAGGGGGTGGCGGGAACGCGTCGCTCCTGGACCAGTTCCCGCTCGGACTATATCAAATCGCCGCGGCCAAAGGCTTGCCCAGCTCGGAGAGACCAGCCAGGGGCCTCGGCTGGTTGACGCAATTTATTGCAAAGCGTAGCCTGTGGGTATCGTCGAATCAGGTTGTGTGCGTGTAAGACCTTTCCTTGATTTGATGCGACCGCAAATCGACCGCATCAGTCTCGATCCACGAACAGCAGGAGGTGGGACATGGGCCCGACAAAGGCGATCGTGAAAGAGAACGCGCTCTACGAGGCGGTGGGGGGCAAGCTGATCAAGGCCGGGTTCGCGGGCCGGCAGGCCATCGAGGACTACGCGAACCACCATTACCTCGCGCTGCCGGTGGTGGACAAACAAGGCCGGCCATGGCTGCTCGACGGAAAGCCGGTCTATTGTCTCCGTGGCGTGCAATACGAGACCGTGGACGACCGCAAGGTCCACCTCGCACGGTGCCCTGATTGCGGCGGCATGGGGATCAGGTCGGATGAGATGGCGGTGGAGTCGGATGTCATCCGCTGCACGGCCTGCGGGCACGAATTCGACGCCAGGTTGGAGATGATGGAAACCTAGGGGGGAGAGAGCAACGAGCAAGCTTGGAAGGAGCATTGAAAGCGGTGCTCACAGAGATAGGGGATCGCGGCTGACGAACGGCGGGCTCCAAGCGGTCCTGTCGCCGAACGCCTCGGAACTCGCGGATGACGAACGATGCGTGCGCTCGGCGGCGGCGTGAAGCAGGATGGCAAGGCCTCGCGTCCCCACCTCTCGAAATGACCCCTCCGGGATTTAGCGTGCGGAATAGCTCCGGCCGCCTCACCAACTCGGCGGCCCGCACAAACTTGGCGATCCTTATTCGTCGCGCCGTGCGCCCTTCTGGAATTTTAATGGCCGCGGTCGTTGACCGCGGTGCCTTGGTCAGTTCCAGCTTTCCTTCCCGCTAAAGCCTCGGTGGGTACCCCGCTTCTCCGGCAATGTCCGCTTGACCTCGCCACTCTTCTTTATAGAGAGTAAAGGCGACAGGCTTGTAAGCGGCCTGTCGCCTTTCCTGTTTTTTCTTTTCGGTGGCGGCTGGAGGGAATGAACAGGGAGGCGATCGGCATGGCGAGACGTGGACATCGAGAGCAGAGCCAGCGACGGGCGCCGGACTCTTCTATTCCGATGAGGCGACCGGATATCAGTATGGTAGGGATGGCAGGAAAAGAACAGCGCATCATGCCGGCGCCGAGGCTGTTTACCCTTCGTCAGCCGCCATTCCGGAAGGCGCGGAAGCGAGAGGCCTCAAGCCTCCGTCCCTTTCTTTGTCCGACGCCTATAGGTCGTCTTCCTTGAGGCAGCGTCCCAGTTTCTGTTGTTCGGCGAAGTAGTAGGCATAGTGCATGGCCGCGAGGTTCGCCACCCGTTCTTCCGCCTCCTCCCGACTGTCCGTATAGATGATCTGGATGCCGTAACGCGCCGTGATGGCGTCCAGGAAATCCATCAAGCCGTTTTTTTGATATTGGCCCAACAGCCCCCCGGATTTATTGTGCTGGAGCGTCCCTTCGATCACCAGAAACCGGTGCGGGTAGGAGCGGAGCGGGTTGAGCTCCGCCAGAAACCGCTGGCGATTGCCGGAGGGGTTGGAGAAGGCCGTCATGACCTCTTCGACCCGTTTGCGCAAGACGCAAAAGATGTCCGGCGCTTCCTCGATGACATAGTCGCCCGCCGGCAACGTTCTCCTGCTGGTGCCGGCGATCCGGCTGAACCCTTCGAACGTGTAGGGAAGGTTCTCCTTGCAGTCCACGAGCAGGTTGCAGGCCGGTACCATGACGACGGGGTGCCCTTCTCGGGAAAGGGTCACGGCCGCCTGGGGCCCTCGAGGGCCCTGGCGGGATCGTTGGGCCGGCTGGGGACGAGGCGGCGGGGTCGTCTGCGCGGATGTGTGTTGGGCCGGGCGTTGGGGCGGCTGGGGCGCGGGGGCCGGCGGCGTTGTGGCATCGTAGCGGGCGCGTGACGCCGGGTCGCTGAGGGTCTGATAGGCCTGGTTGATTAGTTGGGTGCGGGTTTCCGCCTTCTTGTGCAGGGCCGGGGAATGGCTGAAGCGGTCCGGATGCCAGACCTGAATCTGTTCATGCCAGGCTTTCTTGATGTCCGCGTCCGTGGCGGTCGGCGCGATCTCGAGCACCGAGTAATAGTTGACCTGCCGTTCTTCCTTCATGGGTCTCTCCGTGCCAGTCCGGTGAGTGTAGCCGAGGAGAGGGGGGAAGTGCCAGATTGGATCAGCCGCCCGACCTGTCGGTTGCCTGGCCGTTTATGGTAGAGGATAGGCTTGTTGGAACGTCAGCCGAGGAGGCGCCATGATTATTGTGACGCATGCAGCCATCGATAAATTGAAGGCCCTGCTGATGGAGCATCCGGAGGAGCAGGTCGTGCGCATCACCGTGAAGGACCTGGACGACCACCGGCTGACCTTCGGCCTCACGCTGGAAGAGGCGGCTCAGGCGGACGATGTCATCCAGGTGATCGAGGGACTCACGGTGGTGACCCAGCCACAGAGTGCCCAGCGTATGGACGGGATGACCGTGGACTACGGGGACGCGGCGGGATTCAAGTTCCTCCATCCGTCCACTCCGGAAGATTTGACCTGGCGGACCTCCAGCATGAATTGACCGGGCGCGCGCGAGTCCTGCCGCTGTTCGTGCCGGTTCAGCCGATGTGGACCTGTATGCGGGCGTGGTCGAGGTGCTCCATCAGCGCCCCTGCTTCGTCGGGCGCCGCTTCGATCGCAAACCGCTCCCTCCGGATTTCGTGGCCGCTTCCGTTGCGATAGACCAGTTCGTCCGTGTCGAGGTCGTATTCCGAAATCTCGACGCTCTTCCACCGCTGCGCGAAATAGTGGGAATAGAGGGAGTAGAATCCGTGGTCCTTGCGGTTGTGCCGCAGGACATACTCCGGCATGGTCTGTACGTCCAGGTCGGCATGGTTATGCTGGAGCCGGAGGTAATCTCCGAGAATCACCATTTTGATCAACGGGGGGTCCGAATAGAGCTTGAGCTCGACGGCCTTCCCCATGGCGTTCAGCCGCTTGAGCAGCGCGATGCTTTGCCGGACTTCTTCCCGAAAGGCGGCCAGCGTGCAGTCGGGATGGGCGATGGCCTGCATGCGCCGGCTGGCTTCCCGGCTGTAGGGGTTCACCAGCAGAATCTTCGCCCCGAGGCACTTGTCCAGGACTGACGACAGGCCGTCCACCTGGTCCACGAAGGTGCTGTAGCCGCTGGACCCCATGACCATGATGATCCGGCCCGTGCCCTGTTCTTCCTTCAATTGCTTGATGCGCCGGTGCGCCGCGCGCATGCGTTTGGGGAAAAACGAGACGAGGCCGGCTCCGGCCGCCGCCGAAGCGAGGGCCCGGTCCCGGATGCTGCGACGGACGTAGTTGAGGCCGACGATCAGCACGACCGCCGCCGTCATCTCCACGGCGATGAGCGAGAACTTGTCATGCTCCACGCGGGCCCACAGGGACAGGAACTGTATGGCCCCCGCCGGGAGCAAGAGCGCAATGCCTGCTCTCAGGGCGACGATGGCGATGTGCTAGAGACTTCCCGCGGCGTCGCGGAGGTGGGTTCGAACCGATGACCAGGATTCTTGAAACAACGATGCGCCTCTTGAGAGTTGTACAGAACGATTCCTACGGCTGTGTTGAGTTGCAATGCGAGTGAAAAACGGTGGCGCTTGTGGCGGCCTGCTCGGCGGTGCGTACTACGACAGCTGGGAATAAAAAATCGCGTCAGACGTCTTGGTTTCCGGGAGACTGCCGCCCCCGAGCACAAGAGGTCTTACGCGATCGAGATGCACAGTGCCACGAATAGGTCTGTGACGCAATGACGCGGAATCGAAATGGGTTTCGTCCAGGCGACTGGACAGGGAGACGGAAACTGGGTAAGTCATAGGCCTGGGAGGAACCAATTATGTCCGTGACTGCTTATAACCAAGTGCCGATGCCGTCGTTCATGTACGGCACGGCGTGGAAGAAGGACGCGACGGCGCAGCTCGTCGAGCAGGCCGTGGCGGCCGGTTTCCGGGCCATCGATACGGCCAATCAACTGATCCATTACCAGGAAGCGTTGGTGGGGGAGGCCCTGCTGGCGCTCGCGCAGCAAGGGATTCCGCGGGAGCGGCTCTTTCTTCAAACGAAATTCACGCCGGTCAACGGGCAGGACCACCGGACGCCCTACGATGCCAAGGCCGACCTGACGACCCAGGTCAAACAGTCCTTCGCCAGTTCCCTGGCCCACCTCCACACCACCTATCTGGACTCCTACGTCCTGCACGGTCCCTATCAACGCTATGGGCTGGGGGCGGCGGATTGGGAGGTCTGGGCGGCCATCGAAGGACTCTATGCCTCGGGAAAAACCAAGATGATCGGTATCAGCAACGTCACGGCCGAGCAGCTGGACCAGCTCTGCGTCAGGGCGGCCCACAAGCCCATGGTGGTGCAAAACCGCTGCTATGCGTCGCTCGGATGGGACAAGGAAGTGCGGGAGATCTGCCGGACCCAGGGCATCGTCTACCAAGGCTTTTCCCTGCTGACCGCCAACCGGGCAGTCCTGATCGAGCCGGAGGTGCGGGCCATCGCCCAGCGGCTGGCGACCGGTGTGGCGCAAGTCATCTTTCGGTTTGCCATGCAGATCGGGATGCTCCCGTTGACCGGCACCACGAATCCCCAACACATGCTCGAAGACCTCCAGGCCGAACAGCTGGCCCTCACGCCCGAAGAAGTCCGGTTGATTGAGACGATCGGGATATAACAAGCTGCGCCTCGTATCTTGTCATTCGGGAAGCGGCGTTCGTTTTTCTTTTGCGTCGTGCGAAATCGAGCAACGGATACGCTTCACATGCTCCCTATAGACTAACCATGAAGATTGCCATCATCGGCGGGGGACCGGCCGGGCTCATGGCCGCGGAGGCGGCTAGGGGGGCCGGCGCTCAAGTTGATCTGTATGACGCCATGGCCTCGGTCGGCCGCAAGTTTCTGCTGGCCGGGAAGGGGGGCTTGAACCTCACCCATTCCGAACCGATCGAGTCGTTTCTGGCTCGCTACGGTGCGCGCCGCGCGCAGATCGCCCCGCTGCTGGCATCGTTCGGCCCGAAGGAACTGCGCGCGTGGGCGAAGGGGCTGGGCGTCGAGACGTTCGTGGGCACCTCCGGCCGGGTCTTCCCCTCCGACCTCAAGGCGGCGCCTCTGTTGCGCGCCTGGCTGCGCCGGTTGCGGCAGGCCGGGGTGACTTTCCACGTACGGCATCGTTGGCGCGGCTGGGATGAGCAAGATCCGGGGGCGCTCCGCTTTGATACGCCACAGGGACCTCGTCCGGTCAAGGCCGATGCGGTGATTCTGGCCCTGGGCGGCGGCAGTTGGCCCACGCTCGGCTCCGACGGTGCCTGGGCGCCCCTGCTCGCCGGGCGCGGAGTGCCCATCGCGCCGCTGCGTCCCGCAAACTGCGGCTTCGACGTTGGATGGACCGACCACTTTCGCGCGAAGTTCGCCGGCCATCCGGTGAAGTCGGTGGCCGTGATTGTGTCGGACGCGGAGGGAAGCGAGCGACGGCAGCAGGGCGAGTTCGTGGTCACAGAGACAGGCATTGAAGGCGGCGCGATCTATGCACTGTCCGCACGCGTACGCGACGCAATTCAGGCCGAGGGCACGGCGACGATCCGCCTCGATCTCACGCCGGACCGGGACTTGCCGCGCCTCATCGAAGACCTGTCGCAGCCGCGCGGCAAACGCTCGTTGGCCAAGCATCTCCAGAACCGGGCCGGAATTGCCGGCGTGAAGGCGGGGCTGCTGCGCGAGGTTCTGCCGAAAGAGGCCTTTGCCGACCAGGCCCGGCTGGCCGCCGCCATCAAGGCGCTGCCATTGCGGCTGATCGCCGCACGTCCGCTGGAGGAAGCCATCAGCACGGCCGGCGGGGTGGCCTTTGACGCGCTGGATGAGCGATTGATGGTCCGTTCCCTGCCGGGCGTTTTCTGTGCGGGAGAAATGCTGGATTGGGAGGCGCCGACCGGCGGCTATCTGCTCACCGCCTGTTTTGCCTGCGGAAGGGTGGCCGGCGTCGGGGCGGCGACCTGGATCAGCTCGTCCCCCCATAGGTAACAAGGCCCTGGATTTTTTCGATGAATCATGCCCATGATGGTTCAATGAACAAGCGGAACCTCTTTGTCCTCGGCTTTTTTGCCGTCCTGCTCGTGCTGCTGTGGCAGATCGCGCTGATGTTTCGGCCGTTCCTGCTGCCGACCGTCTGGGCGATCATCCTGGCGCATCTGATGTTTCCGCTGCACGGCCGGTTGACGGCCCTCTGCCGGGGGGGCGCCACCCTGTCGGCGTCCCTGCTGACCCTCGGCATCATGCTCCTGGTGGTGGCGCCGCTCGTCGCGATGGGGATATTGCTGGTCCATGAGGTCCAGGCCGCACAGACGACGATCGCCGCCTGGGTTCAGTCGGGCGGTGTTCAGCGGCTGCCGGAGCAGTTGGCCGCGCTGCCGCTGATGGGGGCGCGGGGGCAGGAATGGCTCGGATGGTTTGTCGTGACGCAGGGGAATCTGGACGAGTTTTTCCTGGGCAGCGCCAAGGCCCTCAAGCAGTTTCTCGTGGATGAGGTCACCGGGGTTGTCGCGAACGTGTTCCTGCTCGGCATCAATTTTCTCGTCATGATCCTGGTGCTGTTTTTTTTATTCAAAGACGGAACGCGTCTGTTCGACGGGTTCTACCGGATGGTGCCGCTCGATGAATCGCACAAGACGAGGATTTTTGCCCGGCTGGACCAGACCCTGCGGGCGGTCGTCAAGGGCATCCTGGTTGCGGCGGTCGCCCAGGGCTTCGCCGCGGGGCTGGCTTACGCGGTGCTGGGGGTCCCCTTTCCGATGTTCCTGACCGCGCTGACGATGGTGCTCGCGCCCCTGCCGATCGGCGGCACGGCGCTGATCTGGGGGCCGGTCGTCCTCTACCTCTGGTGGGCGGGGCCGCTGTGGAAGGCCCTGGTGATGCTGGCGTGGGGCCTGGGCATTGTAACGACGGTGGACACGGTGCTGAAGCCCTGGCTGATCGGGCAAGGCGCCCAGATTCCGGTCCTCTTCATGTTCTTCAGCATCGTGGGCGGACTGGCCGTCTATGGCATCGTCGGGCTGTTCCTCGGGCCGATCATCGTGGGGCTCTTGCACACGGCCATCCACATCTACCGCGAGGAGTACGGCGGCGAGGCGTCCCCAGGCGCAGGAACCTAGCCCGCATTATTCATGAAAGCTTCTATTCCAACCGCCGATACGCCGCTGCGACAAGCCTGGCCGCGTCAAGTCAGCGGCCAGGCGGGCGGGCTCGCCGCTCGGTCGGTCAACATCCTGTTGAAGGATGCCTCCCTCCCTTGCGGCTCCACGCGCCCGTCTCGCCAGGCGTCTCAGCGGTTTCATTGCGAACCCTCATGAGTAATGCGGGCTAGCTCGCTCACCCTCCCCGTCGGCTTGTGCGCCGGCGGGAGGCGCCTGTCGGCCGCTAGCCCTTTGCCGCGCCCTGCCACAGCATGTCGTATCCCAGTTCCTTGGTTTCGGAGCACATGGAGGCCAGGGCGGCGAACTTGCTGGTGAAGATTTCGTCGGCGTGGGACGTTTCGTGCGCTTCGAACGACCGCCAGTAGGTCACGATCGCATAATGGTCGTCGGCGGTCTTGGCTGCCTTCAGGGAGCCTTCGTCGGAGATAAAGCCGGAGAACTTGAACACCTGTCCGGCGAGGAAGCCCCCGTTGTTTCCTCCGTAAGTTTCCTTGACGACCATGCACATTTCCCCGACGGCCATCTCCACCTGCTCGAAGGTGACGCCGGGTTTGAGCGTGACCGTGTTGAACAGCATTTTGGCTCCGAAGGGAATGGTGATGGGACCGAACATGGCTGCCTCCTCGCGAACGGAAGTGGTGTGACGTGCGCTACAAGGAGACCGTTTGATATTCTTGCCGGGCCAGCGTCTGGGTCTGCAGGTCCCAGTCGATGATAAAAATCGCCGACCGATCCGAGGACAGCGACAAGAGTCGCCGGCCGTCTTGGACCACCACCGTTTCGGCCTTGGTGAAGTCGAGTGTCCGGTCCGGCCCGGTCCGATTGCAGACGAGCAACGGGAGGCCCGTGTCGCTGGTGCAGCGTTCCCATTCGCCGTTCGGCCCATGGTGCCCCGGCGCCCAGGCGGCGGCCGACACGAGCAGCTCGGCCCCTTGCGCCTGAAGGCCCTGGCAAATCTCCGGCCCATAGGCGTCGGCACAGATCAGCATGCCGATATGGTTGAACGGCCGGACCGGGACGGCGGCGACCTGTTCGCCCGGGGTCGACCAGGCTTCCGATCCCACGCGCAGGGTGTGAATTTTTCGATGGCGGCCGACGATGGTCCCCTCCGCGTCAATGACGAAGAGGCTGTTATAGAGTTTTCCGGATTCGCGGTCCCGTTCCGGGTGAGAGAGAAACAGCGTCACGCGCCGGCGGGCGACCAGCCGGCACATGTCCGTCATCCAGGGGTCCGGCTGCGGCAGAATCCAGTCCGTGCCGATCCGGTCGGCGAAGGTGTAGCCGGTCAGGCAGAGTTCGGGCGTGACGATCCAGGTCGCGCCTTGGTCCGCCGCCCGGGCGACCGCCGCCTCGACGAGCCGGCGATTATGCGCCAGGTCGCCGGGCAGCGGGGCGAGGTGGAGAAAGGCGATGCGCAAGACAGACCTCGGGATCGGCTCCGCCGGCAATCGTGCGCCTAGGCAGGCGGACGCAGAGGCGAGCAGGCCGGCTGTGAGCAATTGCCGTCGGGTGAAGGCCATCGTCCCGGCATCTCCCGTAGCGTTACGGCTTCACGATCTCCAGCAACTCGACCTCGAAGACCAGTGTGGCGCCCGGCTTGATTTGCGGGGGACTGCCTCGGTCGCCGTAGGCCAGATTCGACGGGCAGATAAGGCGGCTCTTGCCGCCGACCTTGATCTGTTGGACCCCCTCGGTCCAGCAGGGGATGACATTGCCCAGCGGAAAGGTTGCCGGCTCGCCCCGCTTGATGGAACTGTCGAAGATCGTGCCGTTGATCAACGTCCCTTCGTAATGGACTCGCACCGTGTCGGTGGCCTTCGGCGAAGCGCCTTTGCCGGGCTTCAGCGTCGTGATGACGATGCCCGAGGCCGTCTTGGTCGCCCCCGGTTCGGCCGCCGCTTTCGCGAGATAGGCCGCTCCGAGTTTCTTCTCCCCCTCCGCGCCCGCCGCCGCCCGCGCCTGCTGGAGCTGCTGAATCTTCGGTCCGAAGGTTTGGAGATCCACTTTGCGCGGCCGCTTCAAGACGCCGTCCGTAAGGCCGGCCTTCACGAACTCCAGTTCTGGCTCGCTCAAGGTGAAGGGGCCGAGCGACTGGCTCATCGCCAAGCCGAGGGCGTACAAAGTTTTCTGCTCGTCGGTGGCCGGATCGGTCGCGTCGGCTGAGGCCACCGACGTGCCGAGGCAGAGCAGGGTCAAGAGCCACATGGTCATCGTGCGCATGGTGATCCTTTCGTGAGCGTGATATGGGTGAAGCTGTCGGGAATCATTTATCATAATTGCCGGCCGACAAGGAATGCATCTTATGACGCCAGGCGAGCGCGGTCGTGCGGGGCGCGCAGGTCCTGGTCCGGCCCGATGGGAACGATGCGGGTGGGGTTGATGTCGTCGTGGGTGACGTAGTAGTGCCGCTTGATGTGGTCGAAGTTGACCGTCTCCGCGATCCCGTCCGTTTGATACAGGTCCCTAAGGTAGCCGAAGAGGTTGGGATAGTCCAGGATGCGCCGCACGTTGCATTTGAAGTGCCCGTGGTAGACGGCGTCGAACCGGACGAGGGTGACGAAGAGGCGCCAATCCGTTTCGACGAATTGCGGGCCGAACAGATACCGCCGGTCTCGGAGGCGCGCCTCCAACCGATCCAGCGCGTCGAAGAGGCGCCGCGCCGCCTGCTCGTAGACCGCTTGTGACGTGGCAAAGCCGGCGCGATAGACCCCGTCGTTCACGTTCTCATAGATGAAAGCGTTCAGCTCGTCGATGTCCCGCCGCCGCGCCTCCGGGTACAAGTCCAGTCTCCTGTCGGTGAACCGGTCGAAGGCTTTGTTGAACATGCGCATGAGGTCGTCGTCGGAGTTGCTCACGATGCGCCTGGTTTCCCTGTCCCAGAGCACGGGGACGGTCACACGGCCTTGATACTGCGGATCGGTCGTCCGGTAGGCTTCGCTCAGGAATTGAAAGCCGTTGATGGGATCGAGCGAATGGCCGGACCCTTCACGGAAGGCCCAGCCCCGGTCGTCGCGGATCGGGTCCACCGCGGTCATCCCGATCACGCTCTCCAGCCGCTTGAGCTTCCGCACGATGATCGTGCGGTGGGCCCAGGGACAGGCCCAGGACACATAGAGATGGTACCGGCCTGTCTCGGCTGAAAAGCCGGACGCTCCGTCCTCCGTAACCCAGCCGCGGAGGGCGTCCGCCTGCCGCGTGAACGCCCCTTCGGGGCTCTGCTCGTCCGGAAATTGCGCCTTGGCGGTCATGCCCGGGTGCTCCCGACGGACTGGCCCCGCTTGTCTTCCAACTCCGCCCATCGGGCATAGAGCCGTTCCACGGTCGCGCGGGCTTCGTCCAGCGCGGCGCAGCGGGCGTGGAGCGCGGCCGCGTCGGAGGCGACCGCCGGATCCTCCACCGCCGACCGGCAGGCGTCGAGGGCTTCCTCCGCCCGGAGAATGGCCTGTTCCATCTTGCTCCATTCCTGTTGCTCGCGATAGGAGAGCCCTTTTCGTTTCGGCGCGGGGGGTGCTGTTTCGGTTCCGGCCTGGCTCTCTCTCGTATTGCGCGGATTGCGCGGCGGCTCCGATCCCGGGCCGGCGCCGGCCTTCCGCGCCTGGGCCGCTTCCCATTGCGCATAGTCGGCGAACCATTCGGCGCGGCCCGTTCCGTCCAGCGCCAGGAGATGGGTGGACACGCGGTCCAGAAGCCAGCGGTCGTGCGTCACGAGGACCAGCGCGCCGGGAAACTCCAGCAGACTTTCTTCCAGCACGTCGAGCGTGGGAATGTCCAGATCGTTCGTGGGCTCGTCGAGGATGAGCAGGTCCGCCGGCCGGAGCATGAGCCGCGCGATCAGCAGCCGCGCCTGTTCGCCGCCGGACAGCCGGGAGACCGGCAGGTCCAATTGCTCCGGCCGAAACAGAAACCGCTTGGCCCAGGAGACCAAGTGCACCGACCGGTCCCGATAGACTACGGCGTCGCCCGACGGCGCCAGCGTCCGCCGGAGCGTAGCGGTCTGGTCCAGCGAGTCGCGGTGCTGTTCGAAGGAGACGACCCGGAGGCCTTCCGCCCGGACGATGGCGCCTTCGTCCGGTTCCAGCGTGCCGGCCAGGAGTCGCAGGAGGGTGGTCTTGCCGCTGCCGTTGGGGCCTAGCAGGCCGAGACGCTGGCCCGGGCCCAACAGCAGATCCAGGTCCTTCACGATCGGCCGGCCGCCCAACGATTTGCCGAGCCGGTGCGCGACCACCAACTGTTTGGACTTGCGTCCGGACGAGACGAAGTCGATCCCGGCCTGAGCCTGCGCCGACCGGGCTTGGGCCCGGTCCAGCTCGTCGATCAACTGTCCGGCCGACTCGACCCGGGCCTTCGCCTTGGTCGTGCGGGCTTTCGGTCCGCGGCGCAGCCACTCCACTTCGCGCCGGACGCGGTTGGCCAGCGACGCCTGCGCATCGGCCTGCGCCAGGAGTTGCGCGTCTCGTTGCTCGAGGAAGTCGCTGTACCGCCCCTTGGCTTCGAAGACGCCCTCGGAATAGCAGCGGTTCAGTTCCAGCATGCGCGAGACCACGGATTCCAGAAAGCGGCGGTCGTGGCTCACGACGAGAAAGGCGCGCGCCTGGGCCTGCAGCAGATCTTCCAGCCAGAGGATGCCTTCGACGTCCAAATGATTGGTCGGTTCGTCCATCAGCAGGACGTCCGGCTCCGACATCAGCGCCCGCACGATGGCGAGGCGTTTCTTCCATCCTCCGGAGAGCGTGGCGACGGACTGGTCGGCGGCGGGGAACGAGCCGATGCTCAGGGCCTTGGCGACCCGGCCGGCCTGCTCGTGGGGATCGAGCCCCTCCGCCTCCAGCGCCTGCGCGACTACCGCTTCGACCGTCTGGCTTTCGGCGAACGTCGGGTCCTGCGGCACGTAGCCCACGCGCAGTTGCCGGCGCATGGATCGCGTGCCGTGGTCCGGATCTTCGAGCCCCGCGAGAATCTTGAGCAGGGTGGATTTGCCGGAGCCGTTGGGCCCGACCAGGCCTACATGATCGCCATCGAACAGGGCCAGGGACAGGTCTTCGAACAGGGGCTTCACCCCGTAGGTCTTGCTGATGGACTCGCAACTCAACAGAATCGTGGGCGTCATGGGTCCTCTTTCTTCAACCGCTTGTTGCAAGATCGCACAAATCGGCGAACCAGGTCCAGCCTGGCCGGCGATGGCGGCCGATCGGGGGGCGCGCGGATCTGATCACCGCCGGTTACCGGCGGCGTTGCAGCCAGTAGAAGGGGACGCCGGCGAGCAGGGTGACAACGGCCCAGGCCGCTTCCGTCGGTCGTTGCAGCAAACCGTAGCCCAAGATGATCAGGGAGGCCAGGACGAAGACGCCGGGGAGGAACGGATAGAAAGGGACGCGATAGAGGCGGGGCAGGTCCGGCTGCCGCTGGCGCAGGACGAACACGCAACTGACGGCGAGGGCGCTGAAGCCGATCAGCACGAATCCGCTGTAGATCACCAGCTGCTCGAACGTGCCCGTCAGGATCAGGAGCGTGGCCCAGAGGCTTTGCAGGAGGATGGCTTGCCCCGGCGCCTGCCCCTGGCCCCATCGTTCGGCAAACCACGAGGGCAGGGCGCCGTCCTTCGCCATGGCATAGTAGACGCGGGGTCCGGCCCAGACCATCGCGCTGACCGCGGCGGCGATGGAGATGCACAGGGTGACGGTTACGAATCGGGCGGCCGGCGGGCCGAACAGGGCCTCGGCGGCCTTCTCCGCCACGGGGAGGAGCGGGGGCTGGGCCAGGAGGCTCACCGGCAGAGCGTAGAGGTAGGCGAGGTTCAACAGGAAGTAGACGCATCCGATGAACAGGGTTCCCCGGAGCATGGCCCGGGGGAGGGCCCGGCCGGGATCGGCGATTTCCCCGGCGATGTAGCCGGCCGCGTTCCAACCCGAAAAGGCGAAGAGCACGAACATCAACGAGGCGACGATCGTGCCGGGGCTCGGCCCGGGCGTCGCGCCCGGTTCGGTCACGTGGGCCCAACTGCCCTGCCCGACCGAGAAGGCTCCGGCCACCAGCAGCCCGATCGCCCCGACCTTCGAGATCGTGAGCAGCCGCTGCACCACCCCTCCCGCTCCGACACCGGCCAGATGCACGCCCGTCAGGAGCCAGAGCAGCGCGAGGGCCAGGACGGTGCCGGCGCCTCCGGCTTCCCCGCCATGCGATACGAGTTGCCAGGCATAGGCGGCAAAACTCATGGCGCCCGCCGCAATCGCCGCGCTGAACCCGACCGTGAATGAGGCCCAGCCGCTGAGGAAGGCGGGGAACGGCCCGTAGGCTTCGCGCAGGTAGACGTATTCGCCCCCGGAGCGGGGCAGGGCGGCGCCGAGCTCGCTGTAGGAGAGGGAGCCGGCCAGAGTCAGACAAGCGCCGAAGATCCAGAGCAGCAGGATCAAGACCGGATCGCCCAGGTCGCGGGCCATGAATCCGGTGGTCGTGAAGATGCCGCTGCCGATGACGTTGCTGACGAGCACGCAGGCGGCGGTGAAGCCGCTGACGCGGCGGGCAGCCGCAGGATCACCCGGGGCCGTGTGACGGAGTGAGCTCATACGTGATGGGTGAGCGCCGTTACCGGTTCGGCACGTCCGGCCTGGGATCCGGCACGAAGCCTCCGCGGTTGGGCATGCGGACGTTCGGCAGGGTCTGCGCATCCATCACGGCGTCGATCTTGATGATGCCGTTCTGGGCCAGAATCCAGGCGGTGACCGCATAGACTTCGTCCGACGTGAGCGACTGCGGCGCGGTGAACGGCATGGCGCGGCGGATGTAGTCGTAGAGCGTGGTGGCGTAGGGCCAGTAGCTCCCGACGGTTTTCACCGGGTTCTTTGTGGCGAGCGTCCCCTGTCCTCCCACGAGCCGGGGCGCCGGCCCTTCGGTCCCGGTTGTGCCGTGGCAGGAGGAGCACTTGGTGGAAAACACGCGGGCGCCCTCCTGCGCTGTGCCCTTTCCCGCCGGCAATCCCTCTCCGGTCGGGGAGACGTCGCGGTCCCAGGCGCGCATTTCCGCCTCGGTCGCCTGGCGTCCCAAGCCGAGGGACGGTCTTTCTTCTCCATGCACGTCCGCCGCCCCCACGAGCGCGACCGCGAACACCAAGCCGGTCCGGATGCCTGCCGCCGTTTTCTTACACATGGACGTTCCGAACCGCCCCATCCAGGGTCACGAGCCAGCTTTGGATGGCGTTGTAATGGTAGGAGGAGTTGATGCCCCGGACCGCCACGAGGGCCTGGCGGGTCGGCTGTACGTAGCCGGTCTCGTCCGTGCAGCGGGACTGGAGCGTTGCCTCCTGGCCGTCCCATCGCCAGGGAAACCGGAACGCCGTGGCGCATTTGGGGAGGACCGGATCATCGAGCTGCGCTTGGTGCCATGCTTGTCCTCCGTCGGTGCTGACGTCCACCCCCGTGATGCGGCCGCGGCCGCTCCAGGCGAGTCCGCGGATTTCCACGAATCCGGCCCGGACCTGCTGCCCGCCGGACGGACTGGTGATGACAGACTTGGCGTCCATGTCGAGGGTGAATTGCCTGGCGGTTCCGTCCGGCATCAAGTCCGTGTAATGGGCGGTTTCGTCCCGGGTCATGAAGGGGGCCGTGCCCAGCTTGAGCCGGCGCAACCATTTAATGTTAGCGTTGCCTTCCCAGCCCGGTAGGAGGAGCCGGAGGGGATAGCCCTGCTCCGGGCGCAGGGCCTCGCCGTTCTGGGCGTAGCATATGAGGGCTTCTTCCAGGGCCAGGGCCAGGGGAATCGAGCGGGACATGACGGCCGCATCGCTGCCTTCCGCCAACATCCAGGTTGCCTCGGGCTTGGCGCCGACCTCGCGGAGAAGGAGGGCCAGCGGCACGCCGGTCCATTCGCTGGTGCTGAACAGCCCGTGGGTCTCCTGCACGGTCCGTCCGGCTGGCGTGTGCCATTCGCCTCTGGAATTGCCGGAACATTCGATGAAGGCCAACCGGGAGCGGGAAGGAAACCGTGTGATCTCCTCGAGCGTGAAGGTCATGGGCCGCTCGACCAGACCGTGGACGAGCAGGCGATGGCGGGCCGGCTCGATGACCGGCACCCCATTGTGATGTCGCTCGAAGTGCAGCGCCGATGGCGTGACGATGCCGTGCAGCGCCTGTAGGGGAGTGAGGGAGCTGGTTGCGCCGGCCAGGCGCGTAGTCCGCTCGAACGTCGCTCGTTTGCCGTAGGGGCTCGGCGGCCGTCCCGGCACTTTCGTCGGGTCCTCGGTGATGCGAGTCGGCCCTGGTCCGGAGATTGGCGCGGCGTTCAGTGAGGACAGCACCGACTGGGCCGCGGTGAGGCCGGCCAGCGATGCGGCTCCCGTCAGGAGCGTCCGACGACTTAGCGCCGACGGTGGGGCGGCGGGCGGTTCGGCGGCGGCTTCATCATTGGGGGGGTGATCCGCTCGGGCTTGATCGTCATTGGCCATGGGACACCTCCGGGTCGGTCTGCCATGTAGTAGAGTGGGGAAGCATACCATAACCATCGCCCGGCCAAACTGGCTGCGGACCTCAAGTTTTTCCCGCCACCGGCCGACAAGCCTGGTGAATGGATATGAGTCTATGATGACGCAGGAGTTAGGCGTGGCCAGAATTTTGGTGATCGACGACGAGGTAATGATCCGTGGCATGCTCCGGGACATGCTGGAAAGCGAAGGCTACCAGATCGTCGAAGCATCGGACGGGGCCGAGGCCATGAAGCAGTGGCGGGAGCACCAGGACCAACCCTTCGATCTGATCATCACCGATATTCTCATGCCTGAAAAAGACGGGCTGGAAGTGATCCGGGAGATCCGCCGCCTGTCGCCCAAGACGAAAGTCATCGCCATCTCCGGCGGCAGCCCGCAGATACATATTCGGTTCTTGGACATCGCCAATTACCTGGGGGCCTATCGGACCATTGAAAAGCCCTTCGCCCTGCATACCTTGCTCGATGCCGTCAATGGCGCGTTGAGTGCGGCCGCTTAGGCTTAGGCGGAGGCCGCCTACTGATCTCGACGCTCGTCGCCGCGCCATCCCACTCCCTACAGCGCCCTCGTTCGACGCACTTCGGCAGGCCCTGTCCGCAGGGCAGCCGCAGTCACGGAAGGCCGCGTCAGGTTGATCCCAACGCGTGACAACTCTTGATGGCGTTAGTCGCAGCCGATGCGCTGGCCGGACCGGATGAGGTCGTTCGCGTCCGCAATGAATATGAGTCGGCAACTTACGCCGGCGCCGTAGAGGGGGAGCAGGTTGTATTCGTCGGCCTGCCCGGGCATGCGGTCGATGGTGAAATCCCAGCCCATTTCTTGCATTCCGTCGGCGGACGTGTGGGGATGGAGGTTGGGCGGGCCCAACTCGTAGTAGAGGTCTTTCTTGTTTTTGCCGATCCAGCGGTTGATGACGTCGTCCCAGGTCTGGTAGAAGCCGGTGACGCCCGGCTGCATCGTGCTGGCGCAGCCGCTCGGGAGGACCGTGACGAAAAACAGCCATAGCGACAATGCGAGGAGTCGGGCCATGGATGCCCTCCTAGTCGTTGCAGGGTTCAAGGACGGTCGAACGGGCCGGTTGCTGCGGGGACGCCTGATCCGCCGCGGGCATGCTCTCGACGAGCGTCCGAAGCCGGGCTGAGTTTCTGGCAAATCCGACCAGCAAGAAGGTCGAGGACAGGAAGAACGTCAGGCGCGCGGGAGTCGGGTCGTCCCACAAGGCCATGACGGTATCGATCAGGGGCCGGTCCAGACAGGCGGATCCGATGGCGACCGGCAACGCCAGGCCCATTCCCCATCGCCACCACTTGTCCATGTTCCACGGTCCCATGCCATTCCTCTCTCAGGCTGCGATCCGGGCAAACGGCGGCGACTCTACCAGAACCCCTTTCCACCTGTCACGAAGATTCTTGCGCGGGGGCGGTGCCGAGGCTCCGGGTGGTGCGCGTGACGCGCTTGACTGGGGCTCCGTCTCGTGTACCATGCCGCGAGGTCCGGTCGATTCGGACCAGCCTGGCGCACGTCGTGAGGGTGGTATGCGCGATGAAGAATTTATGCGGATCGCTCTGGAAACCGCCTGGAAAGGTATCAAGCTGGGAGAAGCGCCGTTTGGCGCCTGTTTGGTGAAGGAGGGGCAAGTGGTCGTACGGGTGCATAACGTCGCCCGCCGGAGTTGGGACATTACGGCCCATGCGGAAGTCCAGGCGATTCGGGAAGCCTGCCGGATGCTGAAAACGCTCGACTTGTCGGGTACGGTCCTCTATGCCACCTGCGAACCCTGTCCCATGTGCTTCAGCGCCTCTATCTGGGCCAAGCTTCCCAGGATCGTGTATGGAGCCAGGATCGAGGATGCCGAGCGACTAGGCATCCGGCAGATTCCGATCGACTCGGCCCGTATGAAACAGATGAGCCGATGGCCGGTAGAATTGACGGCCGATGTGCTGCGCGCGGAGGGTATCGAGCTGCTCAAGGCATGGCCGCGAACCGGCTAGAGTGCCGGCATGGGCAAGGGCCTGCGGCCACGAGTTGTTTCTCGCCATTCTCGGGGAATTCCATACGGAATAGGCAGGCAAATGAGCGGGCGTGAGGCCCGGCTGGCGTTTGCGTTTCGCGCCGGGGGTGCGTTATGCTTTGCCTGCTTTCAAACCAGGGGGCCGGACAACGATGATCAGCACGGATGTTCTGACGAGCTATATTCGCAAGGCGATGCCGGACGCCTCGGTGACGGTGACGGACCGCACCGGCACCATGGACCATCTGATGGTCCGGGTGGTGTCGGATGCGTTCAAGGGGAAGAACCTCCTGGATCGGCATCGGATGATCTACCAATCGCTGGACGAGCCGATGAAGGACGGGCGCATCCACGCGCTCGAACTGAAAGCGGAAACCCCCGAAGGATCGTGAAACGTGAACAGTGAATGGTGAACAGCGAAGGACGAAACAACCAGGCCGGAGGTGAGACGATGGGTAATCCGATCGACGACGAGATTCAGGCGGAGATCAAACAGCACAAGATTCTGATCTACGGCAAGGGCACCAAGCAGATGCCCATGTGCGGCTTCACCAGGGAGACCGTGCAGTTTTTCGAGAAGTACGGATTCCCCTTTGAAGTGGTGGACGTGCTTCAGAATCCGGCCAAGCGCGAGGCGCTCTCGAAGATGACCAACTGGCCGACCCTGCCCAAGGTCTTCATCAACGGGCAGTTCTATGGAGATACGGACATCCTGGACCCGATGGAAGCCAAGGGTGAGGTCGAGCCGCTGCTGAAGACTGCGTTCGGCAAATAGATCAGTTTTTCTAGAGGAGCGAGGGCGGCGGTCATGCTCTTGTGCTCGCGGAACCCGCACTTCAGAAAGTGCTCGTCCCACGCGCGCAGTGAGAGCACGACCGCCGCCCTTGTCATTTAGAGACCCGCAGCGGCTCTGGGGTGAGAGAGTGGGCCGGCGAGGTGAGCGCGCTGTGGCTCACCTCGCCGGATGGCCGTGGCGGAAGAGGAGCTGGAAGTTCAGAGGATATGCTGCATCAGATACTCAGCCCTTCGCAGCTATAATGGAACTATGCCGATCTGTATAGCACGCCGATCCCGCGCTGTGGAGATGGTTGACAAGTGATGGAATCTACACAAGAATCACGTGCCAGTGTGCCGCCTGTCCACGCGTGCTATGCCGGTCAGTATACTCAATAGTTAGAGCTATCTATGGAAACTTTGATGCAGATCTGGAAATGGCTAAACGATAATGCCGGGGCGCTCAGCATCGTCCTCGTTATCATTCCGTTAGCATGGTCAGCCTACACATACTTTTCGATAAAGAAGGCCGACCAAAAGGAACGGCGCTTTCTCGCATATCACAGGTTGATTAAGCAGCTTGTCGAGCGCGAAGACCCCAACCAGCCGATGCGCTTGGATCGACAGATCGCAGTCATTTTTGAACTGCGAAATTTCAAAGAGTATTTCCCAGTTACTTTGCGCATCCTTCGTGGACTGAAGGAATCGTGGGTCGATTACGGCCCAGAAGGCAAGCGAAATAGACTTCATGCAGAACTTGATGAGTCCATTAGTTACATTGAGCGCAAGCTCTAACATGGCGCTCAACCTCGCTCCCTTCGGTCGCTGGACGCTGCGCGATAAAGCCGCGCAGCGCCGGTTAGCTCTACGTTAGGCCATGTGAGTTTATGGAAAAGACATTAGAACTTCTTGATACGACAGTGAGTGATTGCGACTTCGTCGCAACCTGTCACTACGTCGAAGCCGAAGGCGACAAGAATCAACGGATACGGTATGGCGTGCCATCGCTCGTCATTAACATTGTGGTCGGTTCGGTATTGGTCGCAGACCTTGGCAAGATTGTCCCTGACGCAATGAAGTGGATTGGTGCTCTGTTGGCCTTAGCAAGTAGCTTCCTTGTTGGGATTCAGACCTTCTATGGCTTCGAGAAAGCCGAACGTGGACACCGACAGCTTGGAAACAAGTTCAATCGAATCAGCAGGGCACTCGCATGTCTGAAGGCAGCATATGTGGATAAAACGCTTGATGTGGCAGAGTTCGCAAAGCGATTTGAGTTGGTGATGAAGGAATACGAAGAGGTGTGCAAAGAGAACGAAGACACACCGCCTTCGAGAGAGACAGCCTTAAAGCTTAAGAAAAAGTTTGAAGCCGATAAGAAGGCCGGTGCAGAAAACAAGGCCTAACCAGAGCGCTGAGCTTGGTCGTTAGGCCGCATTCGAGACCGCTGCGATGGGGGGCGGAAAGGGTGAAGTCGAACCGCTCTTACAAGCCCTTTTCGAAAACAGTGGCGCGTGATGGGTGGGAAAGGAACGGTTATGTCGATCCCTCACCTGCCGCTGACGTGGATGTTCGGATGAAGAAAACGAGGACATCTGCAATTTGTAGGGCGATCACCATTGTCGTAGCCCCATAAACGTGGCGAAGCGTGAAAGGCGACAGGTCCTCAAGCGGCCTGTCGCCTTTCGTCTTATTTAATGGTGAAGGCCCCTTCCTTTGAGCGGCGGCCCGGTCTTTCTTCAACTGCGCGCGTCCAACGAGGGCCTTCCGAGGCCGCGCGTTGCGCGAGCACGAAGCGAGACCGGGCTGCCAGCTCGTTTCCTATATCCCCCATCCTCCCGAAACATGGATGTTGGTTCCGGTGATGTAGCGGGCCTCGTCGGAGAGCAGGAACTTCACCGCCGCCACCGTGTCCTTCACTTCGCCGACGTAGCCGGCCGGGATGCGTTTGACCACGCCGGCCAGTTCGCCCGGCGGGGCGCTGCCCGAATCGATGAACCCCGGCGAGACGGCATTGACGGTGATGCCGTACGGGGCGAGCAGTTTGGCCAGGGTTTTGGTCAGGATCAGCACGCCGGCTTTGGCGATGTAATGGGCGGTGACCTCCGGCTGGGCGATCATCTGGTCTGCGTTGGCCATGCTGAAGGTGACGATCCGGCCTGACTTGCGGGCTTTCATGCCCGGCGCGGCCGCCTGGCTCAGATAAAAAATCGGGTGCAAGTTGTGTTCGAACATTTCCGCCCATCCCGCGGGCGTTTCTTCCATCAGGTTGACGCGATGGTAGGGGCCGGCGCAGTGGATCAGCGCGTCTATTTGCCCCCAGGTCTGTTCCACCTGTTGGACTAACGCCTGGCATGCCTTGGGATCGGAGACATCGCAACGGATGGCGAGCGGGGTGCCGCCTCGCTCCGTGATGGCCGCCGCCGTTTCATTCGCCTCCCGTTCGCTGGCCCGGTAACAGATCGCCACCCGCCACTGTTGCGCGGCCAGGTCGATCGCGATGGCGCGTCCGATGCCCATCGCTCCGCCGGTGATCACGGCCACTCGTTGACTCATCTGTTCCTCCTGCCGTTTCCCCAGTCTTTCATGTTCTCGATCGCAGCCGCTCCGCCAACGTGTGCAAGACGCCGGCGGTGCGGGGAGAAAAAGTCTTTGAGGCCGACTTGGCTTCGCCGATCAGTGCCTGCAAATCCTCCAGCCGGTCCAGGTCCCGATAGGGGGAGAGCAGGGCCGTCTTAAGTCCCAAGCCTTCGGCCTTTTTCCTTGTCAGGGCTGCAACCTGATCGGTGGACCAGGGAATCCCCGCGAACAAGTCCGGCGCCGGCCGGTTCAGGCCGATCAAATAATAGCCTCCGTCCAGCGCCGGTCCCAAGACCAAGTCATGGTCTTGCAGCGCGCGAAAGGCCGCCCCGAAGGTCGAACCGGGGAGGGTCGGCACGTCCGTTCCCACCATGACCACCTGCTGGTAGCCCCGCTCGAACAGCTCCTGAAATGTCCGGTGCATGCGGGCGCCCAGATCGTCGCCGATTTGATCCAGCAGGCGCAGCCCCTGCCGGTCCTCCAACACTTTGAAGAACACGTGGTCGCGGGAGGGGGCGCACGCGAAGACGCAATCGTACCGGCCCGACTTGGCCGCAGCGCGGGCCCGCTCGACCACGTCCAGCACCAGGCTGCCTTGGAGCGTGGCTGCTTCATCCGGCGTGAGCGGGGGGCAGAGGCGGGTCTTGACCTGGCCGGGAATCGGCGCCTTGCCGAAGACGACGAGCGCATGCGGGTTCGCCATGGGCATTCACCTAGGGTCGTACATAGAAGGCAGAAAGCAGAATGCAGTCGGCAGCACTAGCGCTGCACGAATTTGCTAGGGTGAGCCATCATATGGCCCAACATTCTGCCTATTTCTTCATAGTCTGATCGTAAACGGTCATAGGACGTCATGGGCAAGTATCCGCAATCTCGAGCAAAATCGAGCCATACTTGCGTTTCGGCAGCCTCGGCATCAGCGTCCGTCAACTTATTCAAGAACATGTTGGGATACCTTCGCTTACGAAAAGCCTCTGCAAGATTTGTAACCATGCTGCGCGATGAACGACGAATTTGATCCGTCAGTGAGAAACGTTCGTCCTTGGGAAAGGCTTTGGATTCCTTAAATATCTCCATGGCTACCTGGTAAGCCAACTGATAGACCTTGAGGTCTCTGGGCCCTTGAAGCGCCTGCCCGGCCTGCATTCTGCCTTCTGCTTTCTGCATTCTGACAGGTGTCATCGCGTATCACTGTACATGCGTTTGAGCCGAATCGGGCTGACGCCGATCCAATAAAGGAATCGGAGCAGCCACATGAGCAGGATCGTGCGGATCGGGCCGTTGGTTTCCCAGCGTCGGAACGACGTGACCACCCGGTCGCGCAAACAGGCGACGGGCCCCATCCGGTTCAGGCGGCGGGTCAGGTCCACATCCTCCATCAGTGGGATGGTGGCGAACCCTCCCATCCGCTCGAAGACCGAGCGCCGCACGAAGATGGCCTGGTCGCCGGTGGCGATGCCGCTGAGGCGGGAGCGCCAGTTGATCATGAATGCAATCAGCCGGCTGAGGGGGCGGTCCCGATCGAAGCGCAGATCGAAGCGCCCGCCGACGCACTCAGGCGCCTGCAGCGCTTTGACGATGGCCTGCTTGGCGTTGTTCGGCAGCCGGGTGTCGGCGTGGAGAAACAACAGGGCGTCGCCCCGACCGGCCGCAGCGCCGACGTTCATTTGCAGGGCGCGGCCCGGCCGGCTGGTGATCAGGGTGATGGGGGCATCGGGCGCCGCGGTGCGGATGGAGGCCACGATCTCGTAGGTTCGATCTCGGCTGCCCCCGTCCACCACCAGCAATTCCTCAAAACCGAGCGTGAGGGTTTGAGCGAGAGTCTGCGGCAGGACCTGTTCTTCGTTCAGGGTCGGGATGACGACGCTGACCGTCATTACGTCTTGTCGGGCGTCGCGGTCTTGAACATGAAGTAGCCGACCATCAGGATGGTGCCCCAGAAGATCAGTTGCTTGTGCCAGAAGAGCACTTCGCCGTAGCTGAGGAACGCCAGCGCCATGGTGACGGAGAGGGTAATGACGGTGTACCGCACCGTGGGATTGGCGACCGTGGCATGGGCCCAGATCGCCAGGCCGGCAAAGTACAGGAGGACCGGGACCACGCCGGCGATTTCGAACCCGCCGCTGATCGACAGCAGGACGTTCAGGAAGCCGACGAAGATCATCGCCGTGCCGACCATCATCTGCGCGATGTTGAATTGGCGGTCTTCCTGCGAGTCCTGGTCACGGCTTCGCCCCCCGGTCGGATGGGACGCGACGGAGGGATCGGAGGGCTCGGTCCCTGGCTGGTCTGGTTCGGTCGGCGACATGGTCACGCTTTAAAATGTTTGCTCAACGTGAGGCCCTGCCGTTGGTAGGAGGAACCCAAGGCCGCTCCGTACACCTGTGTGGGGAGTTCTTGCATGGATTCATATACAACCTTGAAGAAGGTTTGTCCATCGTAGATCTGGAAGGGGACGTCATGAGGCCGCACTTCCAACACCACCTGGGTGCCCTGCAGTTCCCCGCGCCCGTAGCCGAATCCGGGATCGAAAAAGCCGGCGTAGTGCGTGCGCAGTTCGCCGCAGGCCGCTTCGTAGGCCACCATCTCGGCCGCATAGCCGGGCGGCACGCGGATGCGCTCCTTCGACGCGAGAATGTAAAACTCCTCCGGTTCCAGCAAGAGGCTGTCGTTGCGATGGCGCCGGAGCGGCTCCCAGAAGTCCAAGGCCGCATAGTGGCCGATCTTGGAGAGGTCGATCACATGGCTGTTCTTCTTGGCCCGGTAGCCGATGATCGGCTCGGTGCCCAGGGTCTTGAGGTCCGGGTCCTGGCCCCGCAGGTCCACCCGCAGGAAGAGGCCCCGGTCGGTGCGAATCTCGCGCGCCCCCAGGGGCTTCGGGTCCGGCACATTGCGGTAGAGCAGGGGCTCGCTCCGGTGCAGCGAGAGGATGCCCTGGTCCGACAGGGTGGCGGGACCCTGGATGAGCCGCAGCTGGTTCAAGGACAGGCCGGTGCGGACCTTGATCGCGAAGGACCGGGGGACGATCTCCAGATACATCGGGCCCTGGTAGCCGGGTCGGATTTCGTCGAAGCCGGTGTTCAGGTCCGTGATGACGCGCGTGAAGACATCCAGGCGTCCGGTCGTGCTCTTGGGGTTGGCCCTGGCGCGGAGTTGCTTGGGGAGGTTGAGACTTTCCAGCAGCGGCACCAAATAGACGTGGCCCTTCTCGAGGATGGCCCCGTCGCGCAAGTCCATCTCGTACATCACGAGATCGGACTGGTAGAAGTCCAGGACCTCCTGCCCCCAGGACTGCACCGATCCTTGCCGCAGGCTCAGGCGGCTTTGGATGTCCGTGCGCTCCGGAAGGAAGCTGCTAAGCAGCCGGTAGGCTTTCCGGCCCAGGCGCAAATCCAGGCTGGCCGGCTGGATCTGCCGCTCTTGGATCGGCACCTCCGCGCGGATGGCCTGTTGGGCGATGAGCTGTTTGAGCCGCTGGTAGGGCAGGATGCCGTGTCGTCGCGGCGCCGAACGGGTCGGCCGGGTGGCCGCCCGGCCTCTGTGTCTGGGTGGCTTGGTCACGCGTCCTCGAAGGCCCCGTCGCTGCAGCCGCTCATGGCCGGATGGGCGCCCAGCATGGGCAGTTCCCGCCTGCCCTGAGCCCCGTCGAAGGGCCTGTCCTGAGCCCCGTCGAAGGACGCGTGGCCGTTGGCCGGTTGAGGATAGTGGAACGTCTTGTTCTCGTAATTTTTCAGCACGACCCCCTCTTCATCTAAGTGCACCAGATAATCCGGCGGGAGGATCGGAATCTTACCGCCGCCCCCCGGCGCGTCGATGACGAAGTGCGGGACGGCCATGCCGCTGGTGTGGCCTTGCAGCGAACGGATGATCTGCATGCCGGTTTCCACCGTCGTCCGGAAGTGATTTGTACCCTTGGTCAGGTCCGCCTGATAGAGGTAATAGGGCTTCACGCGGGCCAGCAGCAGTTGATGCACCAGGCGCTTCATGACGTCCGGATCGTCGTTCACGCCCTTGAGCAGGACGGTCTGCGCGCCCAGCGGCACGCCGGCGTCCGCAAGTTTTCCACAGGCGGCCATGACCTCAGGGGTGAGTTCGTCCGGATGGTTGAAGTGCAGGTTCATATAGATCGGATGGTACTTCTTGACGATCTCGCAGAACCGCGCCGTGATGCGTTGGGGCAGAGTGCCGGGCACGCGGGAGCCGAGCCGGATCAACTCCAGGTGAGGAATGCTGCGCAAGGCTTTCAAAATGCGCTCCAGCAAATGGTCGGGTAGCAGGAGCGGATCGCCGCCGGACAGGATCACGTCGCGCACTTCGGTATGGACACGCAGGTACTCGATCGCGCGGTCCAGTTCGCCCTTCTTGAGGAAGCCGGGCTTGCCGACCAGGCGCTTGCGGGTGCAGAAGCGGCAGTAGATGGGGCACTGGTTGGTCACCATGAGCAGGACCCGGTCCGGGTACCGGTGCACGAGGTGCGGCACGGGGCTCATCAGGTCTTCTTCGAGCGGATCGTCCGGGGCCTCGAAGTCGGCCATCTCGGCTCGGTCCGGGACCACCTGTTTCCAGATGGCGTCCCCTTTGGCCTTGATCGTCGCCAGGACCGTGGGAGTAATGCGCATCGGGTAGTCGCCGACAATGGCCTCGATCTCCTTGGGATCGGCGCCCAAATGATCGGCCAGGTCCTTCGGCTTGACGATGCTGTCGGCGAGGATCTGTCTCCATTCCTCCATGCGTGACCCCTTGAAATAGCGGTGGTGCGTCAGCGGCCGGCGGCGGGCCGCCGGCCGTACAGCGCGTCGAGATGCATCAGGATGTCCTTGGTTTCCGTCAGGACCTTGTCCCCGTCCTTGAGCACCGGCACGTAATATTGGCCCGAGACCTCGAACACCTGCGTCCGCATGGGGCGCGCGTCTGGGACCATGACGTCTTCGTACTCCAATCCCAGGTCCGCCAGCTTATCGCGGACGAGTTCGCATTCGGGGCACCAATCGACGTGATACAAAACGAGGGCCATAAGGTTTAATTGTCAATGCTCAATGTTGAATTGCGGACCGCCCGAACAGACATCATGATTTCCGAAATGAATCATCGAACATTCACAATTGAACATTGCTGGGCGCGGCCGCGCAGGGCACCATGATGGCGTCCTTCATGCCGTGGATCAATTTCTTTTCCGGCGTGCAGAGGGTGGCCAGGGTACCGGCCAGCTCAACCCGGTCACCTGCCACGAAGTAGTAGGGCGAGAGCCGGACACGGCCGGCCATGGGCACCACGTCGTCCTTCCGCGCATCGTAATAGGCCGACTCGAACTGCCGGCCCTTATGAAATTCCTGCAAGATGTAGGGTGTGACGGAAAAAGAGGCCAGCGCCTTGTCCAGCACCGCAGCCCATTCCGACTGGGGCAAATCGTGGCCCACGGACACGCCCCGGCTGCCCCAGGCCAGTTCGGAAAACCCGGAAGGCTTGACCACATAGTGACGGTCCTTCTGCGTGGCCCCCGCCAAATCGCGCCAATCGGCGACGGCCCGGCCGCCGACCCGGAGGTCGGGGATGACCGCCGAAGGGGGCAGGGGGCTCGGGTCTAGGACCCAGGTGCGCGGCAGGACCCCCGCCAGGATCGGATAGGACTCGTCGCCGAGTTCCCGTTTCCAAAACGGGGCCAGGATCGGATGATGGAACAGCGCGAAGGCCAACTTCTCTTCCAGCGCCGGTTTGAAGGGCGGCGTGACCGACACCCGATCCTTCTTGGCGCTGTACATCACCAGCTCGGCCTTGGGGACGTTCTTAAGGTCGAAGAGCTCGAAGAACCGATACACCAGTGCCACCGGACGATCCCGCCCCTCCAAAGTCGCGAAGAGCGTCTCTTCGGTGAAGCGCAGGTCGCGCGGGTCCACACAATAGGCGTCCAGCCCCTGCTCCCGGAGGCGGGCCGCCATCCAGGTCATTTCGGGCCGGTAGTCCTTGGCTTCCTCGGACACGACGATGGCCACGCAACCGGTCCGGTCGCCGATCTGTGCCCGCACCATCCGGGTGAAGCCCTGCACCATCCCGTCGGCACCGCCCAGGATGTCGGCATGAGGCGTGAAGCGTGAGGGGTGAAACGTGGAAGCGCCGGAGGGCAGGTCTAATCGGGCATAGGCGTGTGCCATGGCCGCGGTCAGGCCGATGCCGCCCGGCACCGAGTCCAGCTCCGTGATGACCATGCCCCCATTCGTGGGCATGATGTCCGGTCGGATGACGGTGGGCGTCAGGTCGCGGAACCGTTTCATCCGGCTGTAGGTGAGGAGGGACTCAGGCTTGCCTTGATCCAGATAGCCGGCCACCCAAGCGGGCTGGGCGCCGCGCAGGCTCTCCTGGTACAAGCGGTTCAAGGCCCGGTAAAAGGCCAGCAAGTGGCGGCCAAGAGATTCGAGAAACGCCGCCTCCTGGGGAGGCAGCTGCAAGGGGCTTGGCGCAATCCGCCATCTGGTAGTGACGGCCTGATCGGTGGGATGGGCGTTGGGCCCGATCGGACCGGTCTTGAGGTCATCGGACCCGTCGTAGAGGCCATCCCGGACCAGTGTGTCACGGACGAACGAGCAGCGAGAGAGCTGGTCCTGGTTGATCGGGTGCGACAGATGAGGTGCGAGTGCCAACGATCCTCCGCTCGACAGGACGTTGAAAACGGCCTCCAGCTTTGTTCTCAGTCGCTCGTCCCCCTCGACGTACTTCTTCAGTACGCCTCAGTGGCCTTGCTCCCTGCGGCCGCGCCACGGGAACGGCGTGCGCCTTCGCGCACGCGGGGTGGGCGGGTGCGACAGGGCCTTTTTGAACATCCTGAAGGGTTCTCTGAGATCATGGCGGTCGTGTTATCTTTGAATGCGGCGTCAAAAGGCTTTTCAACAACCGGCCAGACCTATGGAAAAGTGGCGTGATCGTAACATGGCCCCTTGGGCCTGTACAAGAGCCGGTCGCAAGCCCCGCCTTACGTATCCGGCTGTCTCTGGAAGCGAGTGCAAGGCGTCCGCACGGAAGCGTGATTACGACACCTGGAGGGGAGGGACCGCCGGCGCGGTCGCCAGGCCGGAGCTAAACACCCTCACGCAGTTCTTGCCGGCGGCCTTGGCGGCATAGAGGGCTCGATCCGCCGCATCGATCAGGTTTTCCGCAGTAGTACCGTGATCCGGAAGGCAGGCGATGCCGATGCTGCAGGACACAGCCAGGTGTAAGGACGCGAGGTTGTGTTCCTCCGGTTCCGAGGTCAGGGCGGCGACTCGCTGGCGGAGCTGTTCGGCGAGGACCAGGGCCCCCTCCAACGAAGTGTCGGGCAGAATCACGGCGAACTCCTCGCCTCCGCAGCGGGCGGGCAGGTCGCTTGTGCGGCCGATAGCGCGGTCGCCTGCAGAAGGGAGCTGATTGCCGAGGAGGCGGCCGATGCCTTGCAGGACCTGGTCGCCGATGCCATGTCCGTGCGAATCGTTGATCGTCTTGAAATTGTCCAGGTCCAGGAACAGGAGCGACAGGGGATGGTGGGTGCGCAGGGCTTGCGCTGCCATACGCGTCAGCGAGTCCCGAAAGTAGGAGTGATTGTAGAGGCCGGTGAGACCGTCTCGGATGGACAGTTCCCGGAGTTGGAGGACGCTCTCCTCGAGTTGACGGTTGAGCAGTTCGATGCGGGCGAGCTGCCGTTTGGTCTCGGAGATATCGAGGATGGTTTCGACGATATGGACGCGGCCGTCATAGGTCTCCGCCTTGGACCATTGGACGAGCAGGTATGCATCATTGGGGAGCGGCACTTCGCTGGCGGTGATCCGGCCCGTTTGCATGGCTTCGGGCATTTTGCAGAAGGTGCAGGGCGCGGCGCAGCCGGCGATTTTTTCATGGCAGGTTTGGGCGGACATGTCTCCGAACTTCGCCAAAGACGTCTGGTTTTGGAATTGGACCTTGTAGGAGGCTGGGTCGATGATCGTGATGGTCACCGGCTGGGAGTTCAACAGGGTCTGCGGATCGTATTGCGGGGGGATCGGGCTCGGTGGATCGGGCATGGCACCTCCTCGCCGAGGAACCCACGAGTCCAGAGTATCCCTAGGAACCCCGTGGCGAGTCAAGTAACTGGCGAAAACGAACCGGAGCCGGACCATGCTTCCTGCAGCGGAAGTTTCACAATGTGCCGGTGCTTGCCCCTCCGTCCTTGTGGGCGTATGATGAAGTGCCTATGGATACGGAGCGTCTGGCCGAGCGGCTCCCGTCGATTCCGATCATCCAACTCCCTCAGTGTGTGCCCAGCCGGGTCTGTTTCAGTTGCGACGTCTGCTGCCGATTTCCCGAGCCGGATAGTTTTCTCCGCCCCTACTTCACCGCGGCCGAGATTCAGGCGGCCGTGGCGCATGGCCTGGCCCCAGCCCGGTTCCCCGATCCGGACGGCTCGCAAATTGCGCTGGTGCCGAACGAATCGGGCGAGGGTTATCTCTGCCCGGCGTTCGATCAGGCCACGTCGCATTGCCGGATCTACGAGGCCCGGCCCCTGGACTGCCAAATCTACCCGCTGGCGCTGATGTGGTCCGCGGATCGGCGTGCGGTGGTCTTAGGATGGGATACGAAATGTCCGTTTCTGCGCGACTCGTTCCAGGGCCTCGACGCCCATGCGGACCAGGTCGCGGCCCTGATCGAACAGGAAGATATGCTGGAGACCTTCGTCCGGAATCCCCGCCTGATCGGCCGGTTCCAGGACGATGTGCTGGTGCTTCGCTCCCTGCCGAAGCTCACGGAGCGACTCGGCAAGGGGCAAGAGACAAACCAAGACCTTCGTCCTGATGGTTTCCAGCCCGCGACGGATTCACCTCTCGCCGCTACCCGCTCGCCTCTTGCCCTTCGGCCATTGACCCTTGCCGACCGACCGCGATTCGAGGCGGCGGTCGCCTTGGTCGATACGCCCTTGGCCCACTACGCCTTTGCGCCCCACTATATCTGGCGACACTTGTTCGCCTATTCCTGGGCCGAGATGGAAGGCCATGTCTGTCTCTTCGCCGAATATGCCGACGGGGTCTTTATGCCGCTCCCGCCGCTAGCGCGTCACGCGGCACACGTCATGCGCGACGTGTTTGCCGCCTGTTTTGCCCTCATGCGGGAGCGGAATCGCGGGTCGGCCGTCACGCGCATCGAAAATGTTCCCGAAGAGCTTCGACCGCCGCTTGAATCCATGGGCTATGTGCTGAAGCCCAAAGACCCGGACTACCTCTATCGAGCGGAAGACTTGGCCGCCTTGGCCGGGGATCGGTACAAGTCCCAGCGGGCCGCCTGTAACCGGTTCGAGCGGGAGCAACAGTATCGGTTCGAGCCCTATCGGGATGAGGAGCGGACCGTCTGCCTGGCGCTGTTCCGCGAGTGGGCGGCGCAGAAGCAGACGGCCGGTCTTGAGGAAGCGGGGCGGTACATGCTCGCGGATTCGGAATCGGCCCATCGCGAAACGCTGCTGCACCATCGCGCACTCGGCCTGGTCGGGCGAGTCGCGCGGGTGGGTGGGGCGATCCGGGCCTATACCTTCGGCTACGCCAGGAGCGCAGCGGTCTTTTGTGTCTTGCTGGAGGTCGCCGACCGGTCCATCCCCGGCCTGGCCCAGTTCATCTTCCGCTCATTGTGCCGGGAGGCGGCGGCGCAAGGGTACGTCTCCATCAACAGCCTGGACGATTCGGGCTTGCCGGGGCTGGCCCGGTCCAAGCAGGCCTACCATCCGGTCGACTTGGTCCCCAGTTATGTGGCGAGCGAATAGAGGCAGGAGCTTGGTGTGAAATCTCCCCAGCATAGTCGCCAGCCCTATGGCTATCTGTCGGCCTTGATCCTGTCGCTGACAGCCATGACCGTCGGCATCGGTCTGGTAGGACTCTACTATGTCGAGCAGCGCCTCGTGGCGACCGCGGGGGAGAATCTATCGTTGGCCGCGCTCCAAACGGCGCAGAACTTGGATCGCCTGCTGCTCGAACGGCGGGGGGATGCCAATATGATGGCGCGGGCCTTCCCCAAGCAACTCGGCAATCTCGGGTTCCTCACGGAGTACCTCGTCTGGATGCGCGTCCAGTATCCGGTCTATCTGTGGCTGGGGGTCATCGATGCGGAAGGCCAAGTAATCGCCTCGTCCGATGCCAGCACGGTCGGGTGGGACTATGGCAACAGCGACTGGTTTCAGACGGTGCGCCGCACTCGCGCCATTCACGTGGGGGACGTGGAATCCTACGAGGCCGCCGGGGGCGTGGAATCGGTGGCCTTTACGGCGCCCATCCTCGATGGAGGGGGAGCGTTCCTCGGAGCCGTGTCGACCAGAATCGGCGTGCCGGCGATGGAAGATGCGGTGACCAAGACGGTGCGGGGGTTCGAACGACAGGAAGGATTCATCGGGACGATCGAATATCAGTTTCTGGCGAGCAACGGAACGGTGTTCATCGATTCGGACCTTGCGCACAAGGGGTTCATCAATCTGAAGCAGCTCGGGTTGCCTTCCGCGCTGCAGAGCGAACGAAAGCTGATCGGGTATGTCGAAGAGCGGCACTTGCGGCGGCATGTGTCGGTCGTGACCGGCTATGCCCGGACTCCTCCCGTTGAGCGGGGGGGGATTTTGCCTTGGACGGTATTGCTCCGCGTGGATCGCCGCGACATCGTGGCGCCGATCCGGACAGTGTTGGCACAGGTGGGTGTGGCCGGAGCGTTCGTGATGGTGCCGTTGCTGGGGCTGCTGCTCTGGAGCACCGGCCGCATACGGCGCGAATGGGCGCAAGCGGAGCTGGAGAGCGTCCGTGCCAAGGCGGCGGAGGTGGCTCTGCGCGAGAGCGAGGCCAAGATCCGCGTGATCGTCGAGACCGCGTTGGATGCGGTGGTGGTTATGGACAGTGACGGACGGATCACGGCATGGAACGCCCAAGCCGAGAAGATCTTCGGCTGGTCCCGAACGGATGCGATCGGGCTGCTGCTGGCCGACACGATCATCCCGCCGGCCTATCGAGAGGCCCACGAACGGGGCTTGCGGCACTTTCTCGCCTCCGGTCAGGGGCCCCTGCTGAACCGGCGGGTCGAAATCACTGCCTGCAATCGGGACGGCCTCGAATTTCCGGTGGAGTTGGCCATTACGCCGGCACGGCAGGGCGACGTCTATACGTTCAGCGCGTTCGTGCGGGATATCAGCCAGCGCAAGGAAAGCGAGAAACGCCAGGCGGCGCAGTTGGCCGTGACCGTGGCCCTAAGCAAAGGGCAGACGCTCGACGAAGTCGCGCCCAAGCTTTTGCAGGCTGTGTGCGAAACGGTCGGGTGGGAGCTGGGGGCGCTGTGGCGTGTGGATCGGGCCGCAGCTGTGCTGCGCTGCCACCTGGTGTGGCATGTCCCCTCGGCGGATGTGAAAGCGTTCGCCGCCCTCAGTCATGGCACGACTTTTTCCAAGGGCCAGGGGTTGCCCGGGCGCATCTGGGCCGAAGGGAAACCGGTCTGGATCGAAGATGTTCTGAAGGATGCAAATTTCCCCCGGGCAGCCGGGGCGGCGCGAGTCGGCCTGCACGGCGCCATCGGGTTTCCGATCATCCTAAACGCAGAGGTACTGGGCGTGCTGGAATTTTTCAGCCGCCGGATTCGGCCGCCGGATGACGATTTGTTCCGAATGATGGCGGAGATCGGCATCAAGGTCGCCCAATTCATCGAGCGGGGCCTCCTAGAGGAGCAACTGCGCCAGTCGCAGAAAATGGACTCCATCGGGCGGCTGGCCGGCGGAATCGCCCACGACTTCAACAATCTGCTGACGGTGATCAACGGATATAGCCAGATTCTGTTGAGCCAACTGGACGCGACCGATGAGCGGCGGGGAAAGGCGGAGGAGATCAAGAAAGCCGGGGATCGGGCGGCGGCCCTGACCAGGCAATTGCTGGCGTTCAGCCGCAAGCAGGTGCTGGCCGCCAAAGTGCTGGACCTGAACACACTGGTGGCCGGAATGAACAGCATGCTGCGGCGCGTGATCGGCGAGGACATCGATCTGGTCACGGTGTCGGGTTCGTCGCTGGGTGCGATCAAGGCCGACCCGGGACAGATCGAGCAGGTGATCGTCAATCTCGTCGTCAATGCGCGGGACGCGATGCCCAAAGGCGGCCGATTGACTATTGAAACGGCCAATGCGGATATCGATTCCGCACTCCTCAGCCGATCTGGCCACGTGCAGCCGGGCCCCTATGTGGTGCTGGCGGTGAGCGACACCGGGTGCGGGATGGACCCCAATACCCAAGCCAATATGTTCGAACCGTTCTTTACCACCAAGGAACGGGGCAAGGGCACCGGGCTGGGGTTGGCCACCGTGTATGGAATCGTCGAGCAAAGCGCCGGATACATCCTCGTTTCCAGCGAGATCGGGTTCGGGACGACCGTGAAGGTGTACCTGCCCAAGGTCAGCCATGGCATGGATGCGGGGGCGGCGATGCTCCACGCCGACCGTCCCGTGAATGGATCCGAAACGGTCTTGCTGGTTGAGGATGAAGCGTCGATTCGTAAACTGCTCGTGGCGGAACTTCGGACCAAGGGCTACCAGGTGCTGGAAGCGGAGGGGGGCCAGGAGGCCCTGGACCTGTGCCGGCGGCACGAGGGGCCCATCCATCTGTTGCTGACCGACGTCGTGATGCCGCGGATCGGCGGCCGCGAGCTGGCTGAACGACTGTCGGCCCTGCGGCCGGACATGCGGGTCCTCTACATGTCCGGCTACACCGACGACGCGATCGTCCGTCATGGCGTGGAGGAGTCGGACACGGTCTTTATCCAAAAGCCGTTCACGCCCGACAAGTTGCTGCGCAAGGTGCGCGACCTGCTGGATGTCCTTCGGTAGCGTGCTGCGGGATGCGTCCCGCCGGTTGCGATCGGCTTTGGATGGCTGCGCGCGACTTGATCTTGGGCCGGTTTTCGGTTATTGGTGAACGGCAGAGGGCATGAGGAATTCGTGAGCCGACAGGAGCCCCAGGTGAAGGGTCAGGAGCTGGAGATCGACCGCTATCGGGTCGAGCAGGAGCCGTTCTACGCGGAAGTCGGGGGCGAGGTCGGCCTCTTCACGATCGCCGCTCAGACCCGCATGCCGGTGATGCTCAAGGGGCCCACCGGTTGCGGCAAGACGCGCTTCGTTCAGCATATGGCCTATCGGTTGAAGCGGCCGCTGATCACGGTGGCCTGCCATGAAGACCTGACCGCGTCCGACTTGGTCGGGCGATACCTGCTGAAAGGCGACGAGACCGTCTGGGTGGACGGGCCGCTCACGCTGGGCGTGAAGCACGGGGCCATCGTCTATCTGGACGAGATCGTGGAGGCCCGCAAGGACACCACCGTCATCATTCACCCGCTGAGCGACGATCGCCGCATCCTCCCGCTCGAAAAGAAGGGGCAGATGGTCCAGGCCGTGGACGACTTCCTGCTGGTGATCTCCTACAATCCCGGCTATCAGAGCGTGCTCAAGGATTTGAAGCAAAGCACCAAGCAGCGGTTCATGGCGATCGAATTCGGTTACCCGCCGCGCGAGATCGAGGCGCGGGTGATCGAAAAGGAAGCGGTCGTGACGGCGGAGCAGGCCCAGCGGCTGGTCACGCTGGGCGAAAAAGTGCGCAATCTGCGCACCCACGGCCTGGAGGAGGGGGTCAGCACCAGGCTGCTGATTTACGCGGGCCAACTGATCCGGCAAGGCGTGGCGCCGGCCCGCGCCTGCGAGGCGGCCGTGACCAAGCCGATCACCGACGATCCGGACATGCAGCGGAGCATCGCCGAACTGGTGAAAGCAATTTTCTAACGGAATGCAAAATTAAAAAGGCAAAATGAAGATTTTGGGGAGGCTTCGACGAGGAAATTTTGCATTGTGCACGTTGCATTTTTCATTGCGCTCGTAACGAGCGCAGGCTGCGGCAGCCTCATGCATCCGCGCGCCGGGGAGTTTCTGGACCAGGCGAAGGGGGCCAGCGGGATCGAAACGGAGATCAACCTGACCAACATGGTCGAGGCCGGTGCCAAGGCGCTCCAGGGCCAAGCGGACTACGAGAAGGGGCTGGATACGCTGCACAACCAGCTCTATGCCTTGAAGAAATCGTCCTGTCAGGTCACGGACGAGCAAGGCAAGACCGTCGCCTATGCCAAGGCGTACACGCTGCGGCGGGAAATCGGGACGATCTTCCACCGCCTCTGGAAGAAGCGCGACGACCAGGCCTTGCGCGACATGCACCTGGAACTGCTGGCCAAGCGGGTGGGCGAACTGCGCGAGACGCTGCTGGCCGTCAAGGGCTGACCGCTGCTCCGGCGCCGAGGGACATGACGAACACCGTTGCCGGGGTTGCCTGTCTCGTCGTCTCGTGCCTGTTGTATGCCGGGTTGCTCCTGGTGCCCTTCCTGCCGTTCGGATTCGGAGGGCAAGCCCTGGTCTCGGCCGGTTTAGTCCTCGTGGGGGAAGCGGCCTTCTGGGTCGGCTGTCTGCTGGCCGGCCGGGAGCTGATGGTCCGCTACCGGAAGCAGCTCAACCCCCGCACCTGGTTCAGGCGGTCGTCCGGTGAGCCGGTCCCGCCGGACCCCCCTCGCCCATGACCCCTCCCTACCGCCAGACTCGCGAAGGGACCCTGCTCACCCTGCACATCCAACCGGGCGCGAAGAAGACGGAATTTATGGGGCTCCATGGGGATGCGCTGAAGGTGCGTGTGGCCGCGCCGCCGGTGGAGGGAGCCGCAAACGAGGCCCTCTGTGCCTGGCTCGCTTCCTTATGCAATGTTCCCCAAAAGGCGATCACGATCCAGGCCGGGCAGACCGGCCGGCGCAAGCTGGTGCTGTTGAAGGGCGTCGCGCTCGGCCTGATCCGCAACACGTTCGAGCGGGGTGACGATGCGTAAGGCCTTCCTGCTGATGCTCGTCATGAGCCTCGCCGGCTGCGCCGGGCCGAAGCCGGTCCTTTATCCCAATGCGCACTATAAACAGGTCGGGGCAGAATCGGCAGAGCAGGATGTCGCCGCATGCCGGGAGATGGCGGAGAAAGCCGGCGCGGAGCTGGGCGAAGGGCGGGCTGCCGATGTCGCCAAGAACACGGCGATCAGCGGCGGCATCGGCGCCGCCGCCGGCGCGGTGGGCGGCGCGATCGTCGGAGCGGCCGGAAGCGGGTCCGCCGTCGGGGCGGCCAGCGGCGTGGTCTGGGGGCTGCTTGGCTCCTTGTTCAGGGCCCCGGATCCGGGCGAGGCCTACAAACATTTCGTCAACCGGTGTTTGGCTGAACGGGGCTATGAACCGATGGGCTGGAACTAGCAGCCCGCTTTGAGCGGGCTGCCATATTAAAAAGACGCCCGCCCCGCTTCTTTTATTAGAGCAAGAAGCAAATAGGCAGGTCGGCCAGTAGACACTGTATACGGATCGAGAGTCGTTCCAGTCTGGCGATGTCCTCCGGCTGGGGCGAGCGGGAATCGAAGGTCTTCAGCCAGTCGGCGTCCCGTTGCATGGCCCGGCGCGAGAGCCAGGACGTGCCGGGAATGTCGCGGCCCCGCTCGGCTGCCTGGGCGACGAGGGGCTGCAAGGTCGCCACTTCGTCGGCCAGCTCCAGCCGGTTTGCGTCGAACCGGTAGCGGTCCCGATCCTGATCGATGGCGGAGAGCAGCCGCTCGAGCCAGCGGACCGTGGCCGCCATCCGTTCGTAGTGCAAAGTCTCGGGCAAGTCGGTGGGCTGGTGGTAGCGCGGGGTCCGCCCGCTGGATAGGAACAGGAACGGCACCGAGGCGTTGCGGAACGCATCGTAGTCGCTGACCGGCACGTGGCCGACCAGGGGGAGTTCTTCGATCAGATGCAGGCCCAAAGGAAGAACGGCGAGGGGCGAGGGGCGAGAGGCAATGAGCGCAGATGGAGCCGTTTCTATCCCCTTGCCACTTGCCTCTAGCCTGCTCGCCTGCTTCAGGCGAGCATACAGCCCAGGACTCTTCTCCACGCCCGCCGCAAAGACCAGCTCGCGCATGGGGTCCCAATGGACGCCGCCCATGATGTCCATGATGACGACGGCCTGGATCGCGTCGAGGGAGCCGATCTCTTGCGGCAGGTGATCGGCAAAATACTGAGAGCCCATCTGGGGGGTGCGGATATAGGGCGGTTCCTCGGCATTGAAGGCGGCGAATAGGACATGGTGGTGCCGGAGCGCCGGCAGGGATCGGGCCAGCTCGATCAGGATCGCCACGCCCGAGGCATTGTCATCCGCGCCGAGATAGGCCCCGCCCAAATGATCATAGTGGGCGCCCACGATGATGTATGGGGCCTGGGCTGTGGTCTCGGCCGCCGGCTTGAGGCCGAGCAGGTTGTCGCCCAACTGGGCGGGCAAGCCCTGTCCATAGCCGCCCAGCGACGACAAGGGGCTCAACCCTGTTTCCTGAAAGCGGGCCTTGATGTAGTCTGCCGCGGCCCGGTTGCCCTGCGAGCCCGGTTTGCGCCCCCGGAGTGAGGGGCCGGCCAGATACCGGACGTATGTCTGTAAGGCTTTGGCTTGGTCGCTGGTGATCGGCAGGCTGGAAGGCTCGACGGCTGGCATGGCCCCGAGGGTTGTGAGCAAGAGGAAGCCGATGCACAGGCCTGCGGCTCCTCGGAGAAGCGTCGCGCGAGGGGTCAAGGTTTCCGTTGGTCGTCCTGGGTTGCGGTCGTGGCCGCGTCCGGTTGGGTGGCCTTGTGACGCAGGGCTCGGCCTTTGTCCGGCGTCGGGTCGGTGATTACGCCGTAGACCTCCCGCCCTTCATGGCCTTCCGGCAGGTATTCCGTGATCGGCATCCCGTCCTCCCGCACGAAGAGCAGGCAGTGGCAGTACTTGTAGATCTGCATCTCGTCGCAGGCGCAGATCCAGCGGCGGAGCTTGGCTTCCGCTTGCTTATCCTTGTAGAAGTTGCAAGGGCAGAGGGGCTTGCCCATCTCCTCCACGTGCATCGCCAGCCCCTTCACCACGGCTTCCGTCACGGCGGGGGTAGGGTGAAAGGTGGTGCCGCTCTTCTCCGCGAAGCCCTTCACGAACTTCCACATTTTATCGAGACTGTCTTTGCTCGGCTCTCCCATCGTTTGTTCCTTTCAGCGCCGGGGCGAGGACTGATGCGCGGCACCGGCGCTGAGCAGTTTACAAGCATTCCCGCCTCCTTTACAATCCGCTGATTCACGGATGTAGACGGATGACGGAAGCTTCGTTCCCAAATGAAATGACCGAACGGCTGCTGGCGCGCCTTGCCTGGGTCCTGGACCGGTCTGCCGCCACGGGGCTGGCCGCCAAACTGGCCTTGGCCGGTGCCGTGCCGGCCGTCCTGAGCCTCGTCGACGAGTTGGCCGACACCTCCGAGAAGGTGACGCAAGGAGCGATCGAGGCCCTGCCCGAATTGGACCGGCGGGGTGCGCTGAACCAGGCGGTCCCCTGGCTGGACCTGGGCGTGGCTCTGGCCGGATCGTCCGGCGCCGTGGCTATGAAATATTTCAAGGAGAGTCCCCTGCTGCTCGGTCTGATCGAGACGGAGCCGGCCCGACGGCAAGCGCTCGACCTGGCCTTGGATCTGGCGGACAGCGACGTCAACGTTGCGCTGGAGTTCCTCCGCAAGGCGCCGGAGCTGCTGACGGTGCTTCCGTCCGAGCGACTGTCCGCCTGGGCCGAGGTCGGCGTGGAGCTGGCCCGCGTGGACTTCGTCCTGGGCATCGAATATCTCCGCCAGAGCCCGGCGCTCGCGGCGGTGCTCCCGCTGGATCAAGTGCGCCCCTGGGTGGGGTTCGGGATGAAGCTGATCGCGCAGAACAGCCTGGGCAAGACCGACTATGTAGGCACGTTGGAGTTTTTCCGCACCAGCCCGATGATCCTGGGCGACGTGCCGGAGGTTGCCGTGCGGGGGTTGGTCGTCCAGCTGGGATCGGTCCTGGCCGATCGCGCTCCGGAGGCGGCGATTGCCTTTCTGGCCGAATCCCCGGCGCTCTTGCGGCGGATGCCCGATGAGGCCCGGCGGCTCCGATGCCTCCGGTACGGGCTGCTCGTCGGGGAGCGCGACGCGGAAGCAGCTCTGGCCTACTGGCGGCGCTGTCCGGACCTCCTGGCCCTGATCGGCGAGACGGAAGACGCGCGTGATAAGTTCGAGCAATGGTATCGGGGCGGGATGGAGGTGCTGGGCTACAGCGTCGAAGGTGCGCGGGCCTACTTTGCGCTGGAAACGAAGAAGGCGCTTGCATCGGTGACGCAGGCGATGAGCGGCGTGCCGTTGCGGCAGGTTGCCCGGTCGTTGAAGTTGTTCGCCCAGGGGCTTTGCGGGACGGATGTCACGATCCGCTCGCTCCCCGAAACGGCCGAGGAGCTGGCCAAGGGGCAGGGCAGGGCGCAGGTCAGCGCCGATGGGCGGACAATTGCCCTGCCGGCGATCCTGCGCCGGTACGACAAGCGTGAGGACAATGTCCGGCTCTACACGGTAATGACGGCGCACGAGGCGGGGCATCTGGAGTTCGGCACCTATGCGCTCTCGCTGGAGTGGCTGGCCGACTCGATCGAGGCCCTGCGCCTGCGCTATGGGCGAACCGGCGTTCCGGCCAGCCTCGCCGAGGTCTTTGCCCTCTATCCCCAGCCGGGGTTGATCCGCGACTTGTGGACCTTGCTGGAAGATGCGCGGGTCGAGTATCTGCTCCAGCTCGAGTATCCGGGGCTCAAGCTGGATCTGGCGGCGCTGGCGCGGGACGCGGCCACGACCCGGTCGCTGGTGCACGGGATGACGGTGCGGGAGATGGTCGTGGACGCCTTGTTGCTCCTCTCCACCCAGGAGCGGGACTCCTTTCGGATTCCGGACGCGATTGCCGACGTGGTGGCGCGGGCCTGGGCTCAGTGCCAATCCATCCTCGATCCCTGCGCCACGGCCGAAGAGGCGGTGCGGCTTGCGGACCGGGTCTATGTCCTGTTGGAGGAGGAACTGGCAGCCAGGCATCGGCCGACAGGGGACGGCGGTGCTTCCGACTCGTCGGCGGATCTTGGGCCTGGTCCGACGGCCTCCGAAGAGACGGCCGGGGACTACCGGCCGGTGACGAATTGGACCTATCGGGGCGAGATGAACCCCGAGTGGGTCACGAACCGGGACACAGGAGGGGACCGACAGAAAGAACATCCGCAGGGTCTGACCTTTGCCTCAGCCGAGGCGCAGACGCGCAGCGGTGCAACGGGCAAGGCGGACGGACAGTCGCAGGAGGCGCAGCAACGCGAGCTGACATCCGATGGGATGGGCCGGGGACGCGACCCTGGTTCGGTGATGGAGGAGTTGTTGGCGGTGGACGAAGGCCGCACCGGCGCTGAGCCGGCCGAGGCGGCCAGGCACCAGGCGTTTCTGTACGACGAGTGGGACGGGCTTATCCAGGATTACCGCCAGGGTTGGTGTCGGGTGAGCGAGCGGGTGGGGCCGGAAGGAACCTCGGATTTTGCCGAGGCCACGCTGACGGCCCATGGGGCGTCGGTCCGGCTCCTCCGCCGGTATTTTGAAGCGCTCCGTCCCCCCGGTCTGCGACGGGTGTCCGGGCAGACGGACGGAGAGGAATTGGACCTGGACGCGGTCGTCCGCCGCAAGGCCGATCTGGCCGCCGGCGCCGACCCCTCCGAGCGGATGTTTGTCCGTCGCGAGAAATGCGAGCGGGATGTGGCCGCCGCCTTTCTGGTGGACCTGAGCGGGTCCACCAGCAGGCAGATCGAGTCTTCCGGCGGGCAGACTCGCCGCGTCATCGACATCGAGAAGGAGGGGCTGGTGCTGCTGAGCGAAGCCCTTGAGGCGATCGGCGACCGGTACGCCGTGTACGGCTACTCAGGCCAGGGGCGGCGTCAGGTGGACTTCGTCGTTCTCAAGGAGTTCGATGAACCGGCCGGCATGCGCACGGCGTCCCGGATCGGCTCGGTCGCGCCGTTGCAGCAGAACCGGGATGGGGCGGCCATCCGGCATGCGACCCACAAACTGTTGGCCCAGCCGGCGAAAGTCCGGCTGCTGGTGCTGCTGAGCGACGGCAAGCCCCTTGACGAGGGCTACACGGACGAGTACTCCTTGGAGGACACGAAAGCGGCTTTGCGCGAGGCGCGTATGAAGGGCCTCGACCCCTTCTGCATCACCGTGGATCGCGGGGCCGACGAGTATCTCAAGCGGATGTACGGCGAGGTCCGGTATTTGATCATGGACCATGCGGGGGCCCTGCCGGAGCAGTTGCCGCGCACGTACCGCCGGCTGACGGCGTGAGCGCGCTGCGCGCGAATGGTCAATTGTCAATGCTCAATGGTGAATGACAGAATGGCGCTGGGGCGATTCATGGCTCCTCATACATTAAGCATTGAACATTGAAAATTTAGGGAAGCATGAACCCGCAACCTGTTCAACGTACGGTGCCGCCCTGGCTCTACAAGCTTTTCACCGGCCACCAGTACCCCTATGTGCGACGGCTGGCCAAGTTCGCCAAGCCGGTGACGCCGGGTGAGGATCGCAGCGAGCCGACCAAAGAAGAGATCGACGCCAAGTTCTGGGAGGTCTATCCTCGCTGCTGGGCGAAGATTCTGCAGGAAGTGAAAGAGGGCATGATCGTGACGTTCCACGAACTGGGGCAGTATGGGGCGGGCCAGTATCGGGAATTGATCGACCAGCCGGAGGAGTTTCTGGCCAAGACCTACGGGAAAAAGAAGATCAAGGTGAACTTTTACGACGGCGAGAATTTCGTCTGCACGATCAATTTCAAAGTGGCGGGCTGGACGGAACACGAAAATCATTGATGAACGCGACACGATGAATGCAGAATGAGCGGGCTCGGTGCCTCCGTTCGGCAGTCGGCGTTCATTCTTCAGCTTTAGGAGAGAGGAGCATGGGGCGACCCAAGGTGACGGTGGTGGGGGCGGGCAACGTCGGGGGCACGACGGCCCAGCGGCTGGTCGAGAAAAACTGCTACGACGTGGTTCTGGTTGATATCGTCGAGGGAGTGCCCCAAGGCAAAGCGCTGGACCTCTCGCAGGCGGGGCCGGTCTGCGGCTACGACGCGAAGGTGGTCGGAAGCAACGGCTATGCGGAGACCGAGGGGTCGTCGGTGGCGGTGATCACCTCCGGCGTGCCGCGCAAGCCGGGCATGAGCCGGGACGATCTGCTGGCCACCAACGCGAAGATCGTCCAGACCGTGGTGCGCGAACTGGTGAGCCGGTCCCCCGAGGTGATCCTGATCATGGTGACCAATCCCCTCGACGCCATGGTCCATGTGGCACAGCGGGTCAGCAAGCTTCCCAAGCAGCGAGTGCTGGGCATGGCGGGAGTGCTGGATTCGGCGCGGTTCCGGTCCTTCATCGCGGCGGAACTCAACGTGTCCGTCCACGACGTACAGGCCACGGTGCTGGGCGGACATGGGGACTCGATGGTGCCGGTCATGCGCTATACCACGGTGGCGGGCCGCCCGCTGAGCGAATGGCTGCCCAAGGATCGGCTGGAGGCGATGATCAAACGCACGCGCGACGGCGGCGCGGAGATCGTCAACCTGCTCAAAACCGGCAGCGCGTTCTATGCCCCGTCGGCTGCGTCGGTGGAGATGGTCGAGGCGATCCTGAAAGACCAGAAGCGCATCTTGCCCTGCGCGGTGCGCTGCGAAGGCGAGTACGGGTTGAACGATGTGGTGATCGGCGTGCCGGTCAAGCTGGGACGGGGCGGCGCGGAGGCGATCGTCGAGTACGATCTAGCGCAGGATGAGCGGGCGGCGCTGGCCCGGTCCGCCGAGGCCGTCATCGAGCTGTGCGGCGCGGTGGAGCGCCTCCTCGTCCTCTGACCTTCCGTGCTACGTAGTCTCCTGCGAGACGCCTTGACATTCCGCCCTGCGCTGCTGTAGAGACTGGGTCGGCAATCAACCTGAGGGGGTGCGCAATGAAGTTTCTTGAAAATCCCTTCCAAACCATGGGAGCCGGATTCGGATTGGCCTTGGTGCTGGCGATCGCCTTCTCGGCGATGACCGGCACGGCGGCGGATACAGATTGGTTCGGGCTGGCGGTGCGCTGGGTGCATTTCCTGGCCGGCATCACCTGGATCGGACTGCTCTATTTCTTCAACCTGATCAACGCGGCGTTCCTGAAGAGCCTCGACGGGCCCACCAAGAACATCGTGATCCCCAAGCTCATGCCGGCCGCCTTGACCTGGTTCCGCCACGGCGCCACCGTCACGGTGTTGGCCGGGCTAATCCTTTACTTCTACCTATACTCGAAGGGAGGCACGGGCGCGATCGCGTTGGGCATCGGGGGCCTGCTCGGCATCATCATGATGGGCAACGTCCACGGGATCATCTGGCCCAACCAGAAGAAGATCATCGCGGCGGTGGAAAAGACGGCCAAGGACGGGACGCCGGCTCCGCCGGAAATGGCCGCCTGGGGCCGCACCGCGCTGCTCGCCTCGCGGGTCAACTTCCTGCTCTCGATCCCCATGCTCTTCTTCATGGGGGCCGGCAGCCACTTGAAATAGGGTTTGCCGGCGGGGGCGCGCTTGTGGAGCGCGCCCCCGCCGGGTGCTTCTCCTGGTCCTCTCCCACCTCGTTCACGAATACTGGTCAAAAGCCCCACCCCCTGTCGGTTTTTTAGGCCCCCTGTCCTAAATGCTTGAGAATCAGGCCTATTCTTCTGCTTTTCTGCCGCTTTCGGCTTGACGGCGGAGGTGGCGGGCCTTATAGTACAACCTTCCGACCATTGAGGTCGGACTCATGGCATGAAGCGAGGGTAGTTAGGTGACGGCATCCGAACCGAGACTGTTGGAAAAGCTGGACGGTTCTCCCACCGATATTGAGGCCTACATCAAGGTCGGGGGCTATGAGGCCTGGCGAAATTGTGTCACGTCCATGCAACCGGACGACATCGTCGGAGAACTCAAGAAATCCGGCCTTCGCGGCCGGGGCGGCGCCGGGTTTCCCACGGGGATCAAGTGGGACAAGGTGCTGAATCATCGGGTGAAGGAACGCTATTTCGTCTGCAATGCGGGCGAGCATGAGCCGGGCACCTTCAAGGACCGGTACCTGCTCAAGCATTACCCGCATCAGTTGCTGGAAGGCTGCCTGATCGCGGCCTATACGGTCCGGGCCAAGGCGGCGTTCATCTATGCCAATCACGAGTATGAGGAAGAGCGGAAGAATCTGAAGCAGGCGATCGAGCAGGCCAGGGCCAAGGGGCTACTGGGCAAGAACGTCTTGGGCACCGGCCGCGATCTAGAGATCGAAATCTTCGAGGGACATGGCTCCTACGTGGCCGGCGAAGAGACGGCTATGCTGGAATCCATGCAAGGCCGCCCGGCCATGCCGCGGCAGAAGCCGCCCTTCTATCCGACGGATTTCGGGCTCTACGGCAAGCCCACGCTGGTCAACAACGTGGAGACGCTCTGCAACATTCCGCGGATTCTCCGGAAGGGCGCGGACTGGTTCACGCAAGTCGGGACCGAGAAGAGCCCCGGCACCATGCTTTTTTCGCTCAGCGGGGCCGTGAACAAGCCGGGGGTCTACGAAATGCCGCTGGGCACCCCGTTGCGCAAGCTGATCGAGGAATTCGGCGGCGGCGTGCCGGGCGGTCGGAAGGTCAAGGCCGTGTTTCCCGGCGGGCCGGCCTTCTCGATGGTGACCGCCGATCAGCTCGACTTGCCGATGGACTTCGATGCGCTCAAGAAAGCCGGGACGGGACTGGGGTCGGCGGGCGTGATCGTGGTGGACGACGCCACCTGCATGGTCGCGCAGACTCTCAAGTTCTCCAACTTTTTCAAGAACGAGAGCTGCGGGCAATGTCCCCCCTGCCGGATGGGCACGCTCAACCTGGCGGCGCTCATGACTAAGATCGAGGAGGGCGAGGGCACGCAGAAGGACATGGATACCCTCTTGCAGCTCTGCGGTTTCGTCAAGGGGACCGGATACTGTACGTTGGTGACAGGAGCCGCCGTGCTCGTCCAAAGCGCGGTGCGCCTGTTCCGGCCGGAGTTCGAGGCCCATATTGCGCAGAAGCGCTGTCCGTTCCAGCCCGTGCGGACGGCGGTGGGCGCCGTGTCGTAAGGGCGCCGTCGGGTATGACGCGATGCCGCACGTGACCTTTCTCCATCCGGACGGGAAGAGCGGCGAGGTGCCGGCCAACCTCACGCTGCTGGAAGCGGCGGAGGCCCTCGGGTTTCCGCTGAACCATGACTGCGGCGGCAACGCTTCCTGCACGACCTGCCGCGTGGAAGTGCAGGTGGGGGGCGAGCACCTCTCGGAGATCGACTTCGAGGAGCAGGACTTGCTGGACCGCGAGGCGCTCAGCGAACCCTGGCACAGGCTGGGCTGCCAGGCGCGGGTGACGGGGAACGTGATCGTGCGGGTGCCGGAGAAGAAGTGGGAAGAGCCCTCGGCCGCCGGACAGGCGGTGGCGAATCAGGCCAACCAGGCGTCCTGACGGGGGAAGTGAGAGCGATACACAACGCAGTGAACCGGGTCGCGAGGGCCCGAGTAGACCGATAGGAGGAGACGATGATTACCATTACACCGACGGCGGAAGCCAAAATTCGCGAGTTGATGACCGAGGAAAAGGACGTGGTCGGCCTGCGCATTTACGTGAAGGGCGGCGGCTGCCACGGCTACCAGTATGGGATGGCCTTCGAGTCGAAGATGGCCGATGACGACACGGTGATCGAGAAGGGCGACGTGAAGGTCATCATGGATTCGCAGAGCGCGCCGTTGCTCCAGGGGACGGAAGTGGATTACGTGGACAGCGTGCAGGGTTCGGGGTTTGCGATCAAGAACCCGCAAGCCAAGACCACCTGCGGCTGCGGCAGCTCGTTCAGCGCGTAGGACGCCGTCAGCCGTCAGCATTCAGCGGTCGGCTGAAGCAAAGTCAGAGAAGGGGCTGGAGTTGCGCTGTTGTATGTGCGATCCAGCCCTTTCTCTTATTGTGCGGCTGAGAGCTGATTGCTGAAGGCGGAGAACCTCTCGATGGATCAGGCCAGCGTCACCCGCCGCTACCAGTTTGCGGCCCAGCACCGGCTGCACTCGGAACGGTTTTCCGAAGAAGAGAACCGTCGCGTGTTCGGCAAGTGCAACAATCCGAACGGCCACGGCCACAACTACACGCTCTTCGTCACCGTGCGGGGCCCCGTGGACGAGCAGACCGGCCGGGCCGCCGACCTCGATGCGCTGGACCGGCTGGTGCAGGAGACTGTGGTGGCCCGGTTCGATCACCGGGATTTGAACGGGGACCCGGCGTTCGCGGAACGGACGACGACGGGGGAAAACCTCGTGCTGTTCGTCTGGGATCTGCTGGCGGCGAAACTGCCGGCGGGCCGGCTGGAAAAGGTCGGGCTGATCGAAACCCGGGACAACTACTTTGAATATTCCGGCTCATCCCCGGTGACCGTCGCCGGCGGGTCGCCGGTCTGGTAAAGGAGCCTATGGCCATCAGGAAGTCGGCGAAGCGGGGACAGGCGGAGCGGGAGGGGACGCAGGAGCCCGAGTTGCGCCGGCTCGTCGAGCGCATGCTTCGCCTGCTCGGAGAGAATCCGTCGCGGCACGGGTTGGAGAAGACGCCGGAACGGGTGGAGAAAGCCCTCCGATTCATGACGCAGGGCTACCATCAGGACATCGACCGGCTGTTGAACGGCGCCCTCTTCCCGCTGGAATACGACGAGATGGTTATCGTCAAGGACATCGATTTTTTCAGCATGTGCGAGCACCACCTGCTGCCCTTCTTCGGCCGGTGCCACGTCGGGTACCTGCCGAGGAAGAAAGTCGTCGGCCTCAGCAAGGTTCCCCGGATCGTGGACATGTTCAGCCGGCGGTTGCAAGTGCAGGAGCGGCTGACCGTGCAGATCGCGGAGGCGATTCAGAACAAGCTGAAGCCGGAGGGGGTGGGCGTCGTGATGGAGGCGCGACACCTCTGCATGATGATGCGGGGCGTGGAGAAACAAAACACCGTGGCCGTGACCAGTTCCATGCTCGGCGCCTTCCGTACCCAGCAACAGACCCGCGTCGAATTCCTCAAGCTCATCCGTCGCGGCGGCGCCGGCGACCCGGACTGAGCAAGCCGTGAAACGTGAAGGGTGAGGCGTGAGGGGTCTACAGAGAGCTGTTTTCGCCGGACGCCTTCCGTTTCACGCCTCACGGCGATTCGATCGTCTGCAAGAACGAACGAATCGCTCGATTGAACGCCTCCGGCTGTTCCAGGTTGCTGATATGGCCGGCTGAGGGGATGATCGTGATTTTGGCGCCCTTGATCCGCTCCGCGATCCGCCGGTTCTCCTCCGGAGTCGTGAGCCGGTCCCCGTCGCCGACGAGCACCAGCGTGGGGCAGGCGATCCCGGCCAGGTCGGGGCTCGAATCGGGCCGTTCCGCGATGGCCATCAGGTCGCCGATGGCGCCGCTCATCTGGGTGCTGAGGCCGATCGTCTCGACCAGGCGCACGAGCTCCGGTCTGGTCTGGTAGGCGGCAGCCGAGAGCAGCTTGGGTCCCATTTCAGCCACCACGGCTTTCGTGCCTTCCTTATAAATTTTCTGGGCCAGAGCAAACCGCCAGGCCGCCAGTTCCTGCGTGTCCGCCTCGGCCCTCGTGTCGCAGAAGACCAGCCCCTTGATCCGCTCCCGATACTTCCGGTGGAAGGCGAACATCAGGTACCCGCCCATCGAGAGTCCGACCAGGACCGCCTGTTGGATGTCGAGATGGTCGAGCAGCCCCTTCACGTCGTCCGCAAAAAGATCCATGCTGTAACGCCAGAATGGGGCGTCCGATTCTCCATGGCCCCGCAGGTCCACCGTGATGACGCGATAGCGATCCGAAAGACTGGTCAGTTGCGGTGCCCACATCGTCCGGTTGAAGGGAAAGGCGTGCAGAAAGACGACCGGCAGGCCTTGGCCCTGGTCGCTGTAGGCGAGCGTGATGCCGTTGATCTGAGCTTTCATCGTGCTCCCTCCCGCTTCTTCTCCCGGCTGCTTGGCCGGCGATTGTAGCATGGTCCGGCCATTTGCGGCCCCCTCGGCTCTACGGCTACAATGGACCGTCCGACGTATCGCCGAAGAGGACGCACCGCTCCATGACGCAACTGCCTGACGATCAGTCGGCCCTTTTTCCACCGGACGACGAATCGGTCGATGCCTCGGCTCCCCTGGCTGAACGGATGAGGCCGAGGGAGTTCTCCGAGTTCGTCGGACAGGAAGAGATTATCGCCCCGGACCGGCCGCTCCGCCGGGCCATCGAATCCGATGCCCTCACCTCGGTCATTCTCTGGGGACCCCCCGGCTCAGGCAAGACGACTCTGGCGAAACTGATTGCGAGACGTACCAAAGCCGCCTTCGTGTTTTTCTCCGCCGTCACCAACGGTATCCCCGAGCTGAGGCGTCTCATCAAAGAGGCGGAAGAGCGGCGGACGCGGCGCAAGCAACGGACGATCCTGTTCGTGGACGAAATCCACCGATTCAACAAGGCCCAGCAGGATGCCTTTCTGCCCCACGTGGAGAAGGGGACGGTGATTCTGCTGGGAGCCACGACTGAGAACCCGTCCTTCGAAGTGATCTCCCCTCTGTTGTCCCGCTCCATGGTCGTGGTGCTCAAATCCCTGTCTGATGAGGCCATGGGGCAGATCCTGGATCGGGCCCTGGCCGATCAGGAACGGGGATTGGGCCGGTTCAAGGCGATCCTGTCGCCGGAAGCGAGGCGCCGCTTGGTCGGCTTCGGCAACGGGGATGCGCGGGCAGCCCTGACCGCGCTCGAATTCGTGGTGACCCAGACGAAGCCTGGTCCGGATGGCCGCCTGCTGGTGGACGAGGCGGCGATGGATGCGGCCCTGCTTAAGAAGGCGCTGCGGTACGACAGAGCGGGGGAAGAACATTACAACCTGATCTCGGCCTACATCAAAAGCATGAGGGACTCGGACCCGGATGGAGCTCTCTACTGGCTGGCGCGGATGTTGGAAGGAGGGGAGGACCCTCGGTTCATCGCCAGGCGCATGGTGATCTTTGCTTCGGAAGATGTGGGTAATGCAGACCCGTCGGCCCTGCTGGTGGCCACGGCCGTCTTTCACGCGGTGGAGTTCGTCGGCCTGCCCGAAGCCCAGATCAACCTGGCCCAGGGGACGACCTATCTCGCCTCCCGTCCCAAGGACAATGCCTCCTACGCGGGTCTGTTAGAAGCAACACAGGATGCGCGGGAGTTCGGAAATCTGCCTGTGCCGCTGCATCTGCGCAACGCGGTCACGTCGTTGATGAAGGACCTGGGCTACGGGAAGGGCTACCGCTATGTGCACGAGGACCAAGCGGCGAAGAAGGAGCAAAGCCACCTGCCGGAGGAGCTCAAGGGGAAGCGCTACTACAAGCCGAAGAAACCGTAAGGGCAGCTATGATATTCGGACGGTCCAGGAGCTGCCTGGGGCATAGCGACCTGAAGACGACCATGCTCTATACCCACATGCTCAACCGTGGACCGACGGGGGTTCAAAGCCCAGTTGCTGAGCTTTGAAAAGGAGAAAGAAACAGTAGATTTTATGCTGATCCGCATAAGACGCCACGATAACAATGCCCAATCGACGCAAGTGGTTGAGACTGAAGAAATAATTCGTGTAGTATCCACCGTATCAACGGCGTCTTGTACGGGTCGGAAGCCGGTGATCCGCAGATTATGCGGATCAATCTAATCATTGTTAGGCAGACGATACAGGTGAGCCAATGGATCCGGTGACCATCACAACGCTTGCTGCTCCGGTGCCCAAGCTTCTCATCGAGCTGCTCAGCTCCAAAGACAAGCGTGCGGTGTCGACCGAGGCAGGCTTTATCCTTGAAACTGAGCCCGAATCGATACCGCGCATCCGCAGTCTTTTTGACACCACGAACTCCCGTCTGCGCTCTACGTGGACCCTCACGATCGCGATGACGGTAACTCTGTTCGCGTTGTTCGTCGCCATGGCTGTCGCGGCCGTCGTTGCGGGCCTTGGTTCGGGAAGCACCGCCTATCCAATTGTTTTTGGAGGCATCAGCGCTAGCTCGTTGCTTACCGTGATTCTCTGGAAGCCTTATGATAAAGCCTTTCAGGCCACTGTGACGACGCAACGCTTGGAAATGATCCTGATTGGGCTCGAAGAAGAGTGGGCTGCCAGCTCCTCGGTCGGTGATCCCAAAGTGCGCTCAGACCGCATCAGGGCAGCTAACCGCGCTGCCTTAAAGCACATGGAATCCCTCAAACCGTGACTGATAATGGGCTGCCTAACGAGGCGATGCACCTGACGGTCGCCTTCGGCGCCCGCAGGTGATCGCCAGGCGTTAGGTGGTTTTCGGTCATGCCGCCAAGAGTTGAGCGTTGTCCCAAACCCGACGCCGCGACAAACCGAAGCAACTTCTGCGAGAATACTAGACAGTCGCCAGCTTCTTCTTCACGTTTTCCAACTCGTCCGACAGATTCGACCATTTGGCGGTGAGCCGTTCCAGGTCCTTTTTCCACCGATCTTGCTCCTGATGCAGGTCGTTCCAGCGGGCGAAATCTTTATACAGCTCCGGGTCGGCCAGTTCCAGATCGCGGCTCTTGATGTTGGCTTCCAACTCGGCCACCTCCGCTTCAGCTCTGGCCACCTGCTTTTCCAGTCGCGTCTGGCTCTTGGTGAGTTCCCGCCGCTCCCCGCCCTTGCCCTTGCCCCCGTCCGCAGGAGGGGTCGGCCGGGACTGACTGCTGGATTTGGCCTGCTTCTGGGTCGGAACCAGGTCGGCGGTGGATTCTTTGATGGATTCCAGCTCCTGGGCCCGTTTCCACAGGTAGTATTCGTAGTCTCCATAATAGTCCCGCGCCTTGCCGTCCTCGATCTCCACGACGCGGGTGGCGATGCGCGAGAGGAAGGTGGGGTCGTGCGAGATGAAGATGATCGTGCCGGGGAAGTCGGCCATGGCGTCGGTCAGCACGTCCACGGAGGCCGGGTCCAGGTGATTGGTCGGCTCGTCGAGCAGGAGCGTGTTCGCCGGTTCCACCAGCATCCGCGCGAGGGCCACGCGGTTCCGTTCCCCGCCGCTCAGAGCCTTGATGGGCTTTTTCTGGTCCGGACCGGAAAATAAAAAGGCGCCGGCCAGTCCGCGCAGGAAGTTCGTCTCCGCCTGGGTCGAGACCTCACCCAGAGAGTCCAGGATCGTATGTTCCGGGTTCAAAGTCTCGGCTTGGTGCTGCGCGAAATAGTGGAGCGTGACTCCATGACCCAGTGTCCTGGCGCCCTTGTCCGGCGGCAGGACGCCGGCCAGCATCTTGAGCAGGGTGCTTTTGCCCGCTCCGTTCTCGCCCACCAGCGCCACCTTTTGGCCCCGCTCGACGTTGAAGTCCAGCGACGGATACACGACGGTGGTGCCGTAGCTTTTGGACACCCCGCGCAGTTCGAAGACGTGCCGTCCGCTGGCCGGGGGCAGGGGAAACTTAAAGCGTACCCGCTTGGCGTCGCGGGCCAGCTCGATCCGCTTGATCTTGTCCAACTGCTTGATGCGGGACTGGACTTGGCTGGCTTTGTTGGCCTGGTACCGGAACCGGTCCACGAACTTCTGCACCCGGGCGATTTCCTTGGACTGCCGTTCGGCCGACGCTTCCAGTTGTTCGTCGCGCGCGGCTCGTTGTTCCAGGAACCGCTTGTAGTTGCCCCGGTATTCCTGGATGACGTGATCGCGCAGGTCCCAGACGTGCGTGGCGATGCGGTCCAGGAAGGCCGTGTCGTGGCTGATCACCAAGAGCGTCATACCGGAGTTCAGCAGGAACTGCTCGAACCAGCGCTGCGTGGGCTTGTCCAGGTGGTTGGTCGGCTCGTCGAGCATGAGGACGTCCGGGTTGGCCAACAGCAAGTGGGCGAGGGCGACCCGCATGCGATACCCGCCGGAGAGGGCCTCGACCGGCCGCGCGAAGTCCGCTTCGCCGAACCCCAGGCCGGACAGGATGCGTTTGGCCTCATGCTCCGGATACTGGCCGCGGTGGGCCGCGTCCAGCACGGTCTTGCCGGTCAGGGTTTCCAGCTCCTGCGCCAGGTAGCCGATGCGCAGACGCGGGCGCTTGCGAATCCGCCCCTTGTCCGGCGCATCCTCCCCGAGGATCATCCGCATGAGGGTGGTCTTGCCGGCCCCGTTTGGCCCGACCAGGCCGACCCGCGAGCCCTGGCGCAGGTGCGCGTTGGCCTCGGTCAGGAGGATGCGGGTGGCAAATTGTTTGCTGACGCCTTCGATTTGCAGCATGGCAATACTAATCCGTTGGGTGTGAACTTAACGCGTGAAACAAGATAAAAGGAGACGTCAGTCAGAGGAGGAGGACAACGAATTGATTGGAGGCAGTATAGCGAGTCACAGGTACGTCCTAGTCAAGTAACAGATCAAATTGCCCAGACACTTGAGGTGTTTCTCCGCCGCCTCAATTACTAATAACCCTGAATCGGCGGCGGCACGCGCAAGCGAAGAATTATAGCCACCGGTGGAAAGGTAACAATCCGCCGCGATGTGATCGAACGCGGCGGCTTAGCAAGCTCTGTTTGGTGGAGCTGGCCGGGATTGAACCGGCGACCTCGTGAATGCCATTCACGCGCGCTCCCAACTGCGCTACAGCCCCACCCGAATGATTGCTGAACGATGACCGCTGAGTGATGCGTTGCGGAAAAGCAACCGTCACCAAACAAGTGCCATGCTAACATGCAGCCTACGGCCCGTCAAGGCGGCAGCAGGCCGTGACGCGGGCATTGCGACGCATGAGGCGGCAAGAAAACTCGCACCAGGCGGGGCCGCTCTCCTCACGTGTAACGCTGCGTCCCTCCCGCGGCTGTTAGCTTGACAAAGGAGGGGGGGCATCTTACTATTGGCTGCCAACGGCTCTGACCTCTTCCGGTCAGGGCTCTTTTTTTGGACAGGATATTCAAGACGATGGCCAATTTAGTCGTGATCGGCACCCAGTGGGGCGACGAGGGCAAGGGCAAGATTGTGGATATCTTGGCCCATGACGCCGACGTCGTCGTCCGGTTTCAGGGCGGGTCGAATGCGGGGCATACGGTCGTCAACGACCGGGGCACGTTCGTGTTCCATCTGATTCCGTCCGGCATCCTGTACCGGAGCAAGGTCAACATGATCGGGAACGGGGTGGTCGTGGACCCTGGGTCCCTGATCGAGGAAATGGACCAGCTGCAAGCCAAGGGAGTGCAGATCGGGAGAAATTTCTTCATTAGCCACAGGGCGCACCTGATTCTGCCGTACCACAAGGCCATCGAAAAGGCGGCGGAGCAGTCGAAGGGCTCGCGGCGGATCGGGACGACCGGACGCGGCATCGGCCCCTCCTATGCGGACAAGATGGCCCGCATCGGCATCCGCGCCGGGGACTTGCTCAATCCCCCGCTCTTCCGGCGCAAGCTGGAGGAAAATCTGGGGGAGATCAACCTGTTCCTGGATCGGCTCTACCGTGCCGAGGGGTTTCAGGTGGAAAAAGTGTTCCAGCAGTACATGGGCTATGCCGACCGTCTGAAAGACTACATCGCCGATACCTCCATCATGCTGAACAAGGCGATCGACCGTGGCCGCAAGGTCCTGTTTGAAGGGGCGCAGGGGACCCATCTGGACGTGGATTTCGGGACCTACCCCTACGTCACCTCGTCGAGCGCGGCGGCCGGCGGGGCCTGCACGGGAACCGGCGTGGGGCCGACGAAGATCGACGTCGTCATGGGCGTCACCAAGGCCTACACCACCCGCGTGGGCAGCGGCCCCTTCCCGACCGAGCTCAACGATGCGGTCGGCGGCGGGTTGCAGGAGCGGGGCAAAGAATTCGGGGCGACGACGGGGCGGGCTCGACGCTGCGGCTGGTTCGACGGGGTCCTCGTGCGCTACGCGACCAAGATCAACGGGCTCTCGTCGCTGGCCGTGACCAAGCTCGACGTGCTGGACGGGTGCAAGGAGCTCATGCTCTGCACCGGCTATCGGCACAACGGCATCCTCCACAAGGACATGCCGGCCGATATCCAGGTGCTCTCCGACTGTGAGCCGGTCTATCAGAAGTTGCCGGGCTGGACGGCGCCGACCACGGGGATTACGACCTACAAGCAATTGCCCGCCGAGGCCAAGCGGTACCTGGATCGGGTCGAAGAGCTGGCCGAGTGCCGGATCGACATGGTCTCCACCGGCTCCAAACGAAGCCATACGATCATCCTTCGGAATCCACTGGCGTCGCCGCGTCGCAAACCGGCAGCCGGCCGTGCCCGCCGGTAAGCCCGGCCCGACCACTCCAAAAGGCGTTGACAAGACCTATAGTCGGATGCCAGCATTTGCCCTCGGTGAGCCGGTAGCTCAGTCGGTAGAGCATCGCCCTTTTAAGGCGAGGGCCCTGGGTTCGAGTCCCAGCCGGCTCACCATCCCTCGCTTGCGTGTGCCGCGCGCTCTTTATCGTCTTTATCGAATGTGATGCGCGCGGAGAAAAACCTCAAGTGCTTTTCTTGTTTGAATGTAACCTTCGGTTGAGCCGGCGGCTTATTATCGCTGTATCGTCATGGAAGCCGCCGGAGAAACCCCTCAAGTCTTTTTTGCTCGAGGTATTCTGAGCGAGTCCCTCGCGCGGCTATGACGGCTTGTAAGGTCTGCCGCTCGTCATCGACTCAGCGAACAGGGGGATGTGATGACGGAAGGAAAAACCATGTCCAACGAAAAAGAGATCGCCACGCTGGCCGGCGGGTGCTTCTGGTGCCTGGAAGCGGTATACGACCAGCTGCAAGGGGTCGAGTCCGTCGAGTCCGGATATATCGGCGGGGCGGGGGCCAATCCGTCTTATGAATCGGTCTGCACGGGGAGGACCGGCCATGCGGAGGCCGTGCGGATCACGTTCAATCCCACGGTCGTGACCTATCGGGAGCTGCTCGAAGTGTTCTTCGCCATCCACGATCCGACTACGCTCAACCGCCAGGGCAACGATGAAGGGACCCAATATCGGTCGGCGATTTTTTACCACTCGCCCGAACAAAAACGGATCGCCAATGAACTGATTGCGACGCTCACCAGGGAGAAGCTGTTCGATAAGCCCATCGTCACCGAAGTCTCGCCGGCCGCACCCTTTTATGAGGCCGAGGACTATCACCAGGAATATGCCGCCCGCAATCCCGCCCAGCCCTACTGCGCCTACGTCGTCAATCCGAAGCTCGCCAAGTTCCGAACACAGTTCTCTGCCAAACTCAAGCCGTAGGCGTAGCTGCTAGGGGGCAATCAATCGGACCAGCCGGGCCTTGATCTCTTGCCAAGGGTTTTCCTTCTGCACGACTTGCTGGGGTCGGATGAAGACGGTTGCCTGCGGCGGGCAGAAGGGCACATCGGTGGGCCCGGTCCGCTCGACTCGGGCGAGCAGCGAGCCGTCCGGTCGTTGCGGTGGCTGTACGATGGTCAATTGGTCCCGTGGCTCGAGGACGCAATAGTCCTGATAACCGGCCCCTTCGTGCCGGCTTGGATCGGCCAGATAGGCCCGCTGGCGGCCATCGGAGAAAATCGTGACGCCCTCTTTGAGCGGCTCATCCGGCGCGATCGAATAGTACAGGATCGTCGGAATGAGCAGCACCAGGGCGACGAGCACGCCGATGGCGCCGAGCGGGGGCCGCCCGTGAGAGGGCTCGGGGGTGTCCGCGTTGGGGTCCATCATGCGAGAGGGGGCTCCGTAAGCACTACTCAAGCCGGAAAGGCAATGCGGGAGTCAACTGAATTCCTCCGGCGAGAAGCGCGAGGGGCACGCAGGCGGTTCTTGCCAGAGGCGTTGATTAGACCGGGGAAATCTGTTACAAGAAATGGGCTTCTAGGGGACCCAGCCCCGGTGGGAAGCCTGTTTTGATCATCTCGTGTGCAACGTCCCCATCGTCTAGCCTGGCCTAGGACGCTGGCCTTTCAAGCCAGCAACACGGGTTCAAATCCCGTTGGGGACGCCAAATATCTCTTCAGGGCCGAGCCGGTTCATTCTTCGAGTGTAGGTATCTCTGCAGTGTGCCTGATATGTGGTCTGCGCGGCGGATGGTCTGCTGCGGGCGGACGTACGGTGTTGTGTGCGACACACTGAAATCCTGCCGGGGCACTCCGAGGCCGGTAGGGGGAGCAGGGAATGGGACTGACGCGCACTTTGAGCCTGGTCGGCGGAGTCATGTTGACCGGACTCATGACCTTAGGAGCGGGAGAGGCTCCACCCGGGCCGCTCGGGAAAGACGGGGCGCCGATGGTGGTGATTCCCGAAGGCGAATTTCTCATGGGCTCCAACGACGGGGCGGGGAACGAGCGTCCTGAACACAAAGTCTGGTTGAAACGCTATGCGATCGATCAATACGAGGTGACAATCAACCTGTATGCGAAGTTTCTCGAGTCCGCGAAGCGCGGGCCCCCTCCAACGTGGGATGATGAAGCGGTAACTTCCGCCGGCAATAGGCCGGCGGTCGGTCTGACTTGGCCCGATGCGGAGGCCTACTGCAAGTGGGTGGGCAAGCGGTTGCCGACCGAAGCCGAATGGGAGAAAGCGGCGAGGGGAACGGACGGTCGCCGGTATCCCTGGGGCCACATGCAGCCCTTCGTGGATATCGCGAATTACAATCGCGGGGTCTGGGTGAGCGATGCGATCACGTTGGTTCCGGTGACCAGCGGCCTTGAGGGGATGAGCGTGCGTCACGGGACCAAGGAAGGGGGCAAGAGCCCCTATGGTCTCTTTCATATGGCCGGGAACGCGGCGGAATGGGTGGCCGACTGGTATGACCGCGAGTACTACCAGAAAAGCCCGGCCCGGAATCCGACGGGCCCGGCCGCCGGTGAGAAACGGGTGATACGCGGCGGGTCCTGGGCGGACGTGCCGACGGGGATCCGGGCGACTGTGCGGATTTCCGCCGAACCGGAGTTTCAGGATCGCACGATCGGGGTGCGTTGCGCGATGGATCTTCCCACGTAGGCCTGTCTCGGCCTCGGCAGTCTGACCATGGCTATGCAACTCGGCGAGTCGGCGCGACCCTTCTCTCTTTCCGGCGTGGACGGGAAGACCTACGGCCTGGAGGAGTTTGCCGGGAAGCCCGTGCTGGCGGTGATCTTCTCCTGCAACCATTGTCCCTATGTCCAGGCTTATGAGGACCGTTTGATAAGGATTCAGCGCGACTATGGCAATCGGGGCGTTCAGTTGGTGGCGATCAATTCGAACGACGACGTACACTATCCGGAGGACAATCTAGAGCACATGATCGCCCGCGCGAAAGACAGGGGCTTCAATTTTCCCTACCTGCGCGATGGGTCCCAGCAAGTGGCGCGGGCCTACGGGGCAACGCATACGCCGCAGCTTTTCGTGTTCGACCAGGATCGTCGGCTCCGCTACACGGGCAAGATCGACGATAACTGGCAGCGGCCCGAGGCGGTGACGCGGCGCTATCTCCGGGATGCCCTGGATGCGCTGCTCGCGCAACGAGCGCCGGCCGAACCGATTACGCATGCGATTGGCTGTACGATTAAGTGGGCCACGTGATATGCTGGTGCATGCTTCAGGGGCATGCGTGGGCCGGATGCGAAGATCGTGCGGGAGCATGGGCCCTGTGCACGATGGAACAGTGAGGAGGAGCCGTGCCAACCAATCCTAAAGTTACAGCCGCAAAACGTCAGCGCGAGCGCGACAAGGCTGAAAAGCGGAAAGAAAAAGAACTCCGGCGGGTTGAACGGAAGAAGTCCAAGGACGTCGTGGAACGGAGCCCGGACGAGCCTGATCCGGACTTGGCCGGCATGAGGCCTGGCCCCCAGGCGCCCCTCTACTAGGCTCGCCAGGGGCCTCCTTGCCTGATCGCGAACGCCTTGCCCGGAGATTTTTTCAAGTCGGCCTTGGCCTGCTCCCGCTGACCCTGGTCGTGTATTGGATGGGTCCGAGCGGCCCCGCCAAGCAAGCGGCCGTACCTGTCCCGCACATCTCCCCGACCATGGTTCCGCTTGTAACGGGGGAGGAGCCGCTTCCCCAACTCTTTGTGAGAGCCGGATGTCCGGTCTGCCATATGATCCCGGGCATTCCCGGGGCGGAAGGGCGAGTGGGGCCGAAGCTGGTACTCGGAGAAACCGGGCAGACGCGCCTGGCTGACCCAGGCTACCGGGGCCGGGCCAAGTCCGTCCACGAATACGTGATCGAATCCATTCTCAATCCCGGTGTCTACGTGGTGCCGGGCTACCCGGACCGGACCATGCCGCCCTGGTATGGTCAGAAGCTCAGCGCGGCTGCGCTGGACAAGATCGCACTCTATCTCGAATCTCTCGGCGGCACGTCCCTTCCTCCACGTCCTTGATCCCTTGGCAGCCTTACGGTTTCCTCAGGGGTACGCCGACTCCCTGGATCTGGAACCCTTTGGGTTTCTCCGACTCTGGCTTGTCGTCCGCGGCGGTCGGGCCGTCGTCCGCTTTCAATCCGGCCAGCTTGATGCGCAGCCGTAGGTTGTTGGCGCTGTCGGCGTTCGCCAGCGCCTGGTCGAGGGAAATTTTGCCGTCTTTGTACAGGTTAAACAGGACGTAATCGAAGGTCTGGCAGCCCTCCTGGACGCCTTGCTCCATCGCTTCCTTGATATTGTCGGTTTCGCCCTTCTTGATCAGTTCCTTGACCCTCGGCGTGTCCATGAGGATCTCCAAGGCCGCCACGCGCTTCCCGTCCACGCCGCGGATCAGTCGCTGGGAGATGATGGAGCGCAGGTTCATCGAGAGCTGCAAATAGATCTGCTCATGCTGCTCGTGAGGAAAGAAGTTCATGATGCGCTCGAGCGCCTGGTTGGCGCTGTTGGCATGGAGAGTGCCCATGCATAAGTGGCCGGTCTCGGCAAATTCAATGCCGGCTTTCATCGTCTCCGTATCGCGGATCTCGCCGATCAGGATGACGTCCGGCGCCTGGCGCAAGGTGTTCTTCAAGGCGGCCTGGAAGGAGAGGGTGTCGAAGCCCACTTCCCGTTGGGTGATCACCGACTTTTTGTGCCGGTGCACGAACTCGATCGGGTCCTCCACCGTAATGATGTGGCCAGGTGACGTTGAGTTGCGGTGGTCGATCATGGCGGCTAGGCTGGTGGATTTTCCGGAGCCGGTGGCGCCGACAAAGAGGACCAGCCCGCGCTTGGTCAGCGCAATGTCTTTCGTGATGGAAGGGAGGCCCAGCTTGTCGATGGGGACGATCTCAACCTTGATCTGCCGGATGACGAAGCCTGTGTTGCCGCGCTGGCGGAAGATGTTGACGCGAAAGCGACCCAGGTCGGGGAAAAACAGGGCCAGGTTCATCTCCATTTTCTCGGCGAACTCGGCCCGCTGTTTCTCCTTCATCACGTCGCCAGCCAGGGTCTCCAATTCCTCGTTGGTGAACGGCTTTTCGCCGATCGGCTGGGTGACGCCCTGGACGCGGTACATCGCAGGCAGGTCCACCGTCAGGTAGACGTCGGCTGCATCTTTCTCCACCATCACCTTGAGAATGTCGTGAATGCTGAGGGCCATGGTCGTCTCCTCTATCAGGATGTTGAAAACGCCCGCCCGCTTAGTTCTCGCATTGCTCTGAGGCTCCACATACGGCAAGGCGTATGCGTCGCCCCTTCGCTCGCTGCGGCCTCGCTGGCCGGCCGTTTTGACCACCCTGTGGGCACTTGTTTCGTCGTCTTCACCTCAGTGCATTCGTCCACGCCTGGGGCGCCACCATGATTTCATCAGCTGGTTAACGCGCAACGTGCCGGCGAAAGGGCTCTCTAGGCCGCGCCGGCGGCCGAACCGGCCGAACCGAAGAGGTTCGGGTTCATGCTGCGAGCCTGGGCCTCGGCCTTAGTCACCAGGCCCTTGGTGACCAGATCCATGAGCGCATTGTCCATGGTCTGCATCCCGTCTTTCTTGCTGGCTTGCATGATACCGGGAATCTGGTGGAGCTTGGCCTCACGAATGAGATTGCGGACGGCGGTGGTGCCGGTCATGATTTCCAGCGCGGCGACGCGCCCGCCGCCTTTCTTCTTGAGCAGAGTCTGGGTGACGACGCCTTCGATGGATTCCGCAAACTGGGAGCGGATCTGCGCCTGCTGGTTCGGCGGGAAGACGTCGATAATGCGGTCCACGGTCTTTGGCGCGCTGGAGGTGTGCAGGGTGCCGAATACCAAGTGCCCCGTTTCCGCAGCCGACAGGGCGAGTTGGATGGTTTCCAAATCTCGCATTTCGCCGACCAGAATGATGTCCGGGTCTTCGCGCAGGGCGGACTTGAGCGCATTGGCGAAGGAATGGGTGTGGGGGCCCAACTCGCGCTGATTCACCAGGCATTTTTTGGACTTGTGGACGAACTCGATCGGGTCCTCGATGGTTAGAATATGGCCTTCAAAGGTGTCGTTGAGAAAGTCGATCATGGCGGCCAGCGTGGTGGACTTGCCTGAGCCGGTCGGACCGGTGACGAGGACGAGCCCTTTTTCCTTTTCGCACAACTGTCGGAGAATGGGCGGCATGCCCAACTGCTCCAGCGCAAGGATTTTCGTCGGGATGGTCCGGAAGACCGCTCCCTCGCCGCGCCTTTGCACGAAGACGTTGACCCGGAAGCGGGCCACTTCGCCCATTTCAAAGGAGAAGTCGCACTCATGCTTCTCCTGAAAGACCTTGCGCTGGGAATCGTTCATCATGTCAAAGACGAGGTCGTGGACTTCTTCCTTGCTGAGAGCCGGCGAGTCCAGCTTTTTCAATTCCCCGTGAATGCGGAGCATGGGGGGTTCGCCTGCGCTCAGGTGGAAGTCCGAGGCACCCTGTTCTACGCCAAACGCCAATAATTGGGTAGGAGCTTGTCTAGTTTTGGAAGTCTTTTTATGCTGAAGCATGGCCTCTTCCTTGTTGCCCAGGACTCATTTGTCGACCCGACAACTCCGGGCATTGATTCGGCTCTTTGCTTTGGAGGTCCCCGCCA